>JGI24698J34947_10001260_pt1 | contig 13257 bp, 9 predicted proteins | sample TergutMp193P3_FD_34947 | JGI IMG/M metagenome (IMG submission 34947)
GTTATTATTTTGAAGTAACAAAGGTACATCTGACAAAGGTTCCGAAACACTTTATCAGAAGACAGGGAATTGCGGGCGGCGAGCGTTTTTCGACAGACCGCCTTGCGGAACTGGAATCGGAAATTAACGGCGCGTCTGAAAAAGTAGTCGAACTTGAAAGAAAGCTCTTTTTGGAAATCCGCGAAGAGGCAAAAAAATCCCTTTCTTCCCTTTCCGCCGCAGCCCGCCGTCTTGCGGAGTTTGATACCGCTCAGTCCCTTGCAACCGCCGCGTCAATCAGGGCATGGACGCGCCCGGCACTGAACGAAAGCGGCGCGCTGGAAATTTACGATGGCCGCCACCCGGTAGTGGAAGCGCATATCAGCCGAGGCGAATACATACCCAACGATATTTCGCTTGACACAAAAGGCATATCCTTCGCGATGATAACAGGCCCGAATATGGCCGGAAAATCCACCTATCTGCGTTCGGCGGCGCTTATAACCATTATGGCGCAGGCAGGCAGTTTTGTTCCGGCAAGAGAGGCCCGCATAGGGCTGTGCGACCGTATTTATTGCAGGGTAGGCGCTTCGGACAACCTTGCGCGTGGAGAATCGACTTTTCTTGTGGAAATGAACGAGACGGCATTTATACTGAACACGGCTACGGAAAAGAGCCTTGTTATCATGGACGAAGTTGGCAGGGGAACGGGAACAAATGACGGCCTTTCAATCGCGTGGGCGGTAAGCGAGGAGTTGTTAAACCGCATAGGCTGTAGAACGCTTTTCGCTACCCACTTTCATGAGCTTTCGCTTTTATCACATCCGCGCCTTGCCAACCGCTCTATGGAAGTGCTGGATCAGGGGGAAAAAATCGTTTTCCTGCGAAAACTGAAAGAGGGCCCTGCCGCCGAGTCGTACGGTATTCATGTCGCTAAACTCGCCGGCCTTTCGCAAGAAGTTCTCCAAAGAGCGGGGCAAATCATGGAACGCCTGAAGGAAAGGGACGCGGATTTGAGCGAAACCTTTCCTTCCGCAGAAATTTCAGGCAAAAAAGACACTTCTGTTAACCGTGAAAAAAATGTGGTTAACGAAAAAGAAGGCGCTTTTTTTATTCCTCCGCCGGATTCAAATACGGACAAAATTGAGGCGCTCTTGCGGGAAGTTGATCCTGAACAGATGACCCCGCTGGAAGCGATTAACCTCATCTGCCGGTGGAAAAAACTCGTTCAATCAGGCGGCGCGGTTTCCGCTTCAGGCGAAAAACAGCCAAAAACGCGCGCGCCAAAAAGCGGCGACGCTTCCCCCTCGCTTTTCGATTAAAACACAGCGGCTTTTTTAAATTTATCAAAAATCGGTCAAGCGCTGCTCATACGCGCGCCATATATAGGCATGAGTTTTTTTGAATCTTTTCTTTTTTTGCTGAGGAACTTTTTGTTTCCCGGAACCTGCGCCGTTTGCGGCTGCGGTTTTACAGGCGCTGTTCAGATACGGTACGGGCTTTGCGATGAATGCCGCGCTTCAATTACCGTCGAGGCTGACGGCAGATGTAATTTATGCGGCAAGCCTCTTATTTCAGAAAAAGAAACGTGCCTTTCCTGCCGTAACGGAAAAAAGCGTTTCTATGACCGTCTGTGGACGCTGTTTCCCTATGCCGGGAAATACCGCAGGCTTCTTGCCTCCTATAAGTTTGAAAAGAATGCCGCGCTTGCCGTTTTTTTTGCGGAAGAGGTGCTGAAAGTTATAAACAGCGACCCTATATTAAAAGAGGCGGACATTGTTCCGGTTCCGCCAAGACCGGGAAAGATAAAGGAGAGCGGATGGGATCAGGTTGAATGTCTTGTAAAGCGTCTTGAAAAGTCTTCACAAATAAAGGTTAACCGCTGCCTAAAACGGCGTAAATCAGAAGTACAGAAACGCCTGGGACGCACAGAACGGCTGGAAAACCTGAAAGGGCGCGTATTTTTAAACGGAAACGCTCCAAAGGCCGCCATTGTCATTGACGATGTGATTACAACCGGTTCCACAATGGAGGTGTGCTGCGCCGCGCTGAAAGAAGGAGGCTCCGGGAAAGTATACGGCCTGTGTCTTTTTTATGATTAGGACATATAATATAATAAATTATGCACTACGATTTAATCCTGAAAAACGGAATCCTTGTAACGCCTGAGAAAAGTTTTGAAGCCGGTGTTGCCGTCAAAAACGGAAAAATCGCGCTGACAGGGAAATTGGATGAAGATACCGCGGATGAGATATATGACGCGGCTGGCAGATATATACTGCCGGGGATAATCGACGCGCACGTGCATTTTCGCGAGCCTGGGCTTACCGACAAAGAAGATTTTGAATCGGGCAGCGCGGCGGCGGCCTTTGGGGGCGTAACTACCGTCGCGGATATGCCCAACGTGATTCCGGCTACCTCAACGGCGGCGCGTTTTCTTGAAAAGGCGGCTGTTGCGCGTGAAAAAACATTTGTAGATTTTGCTCTTTTCGCGCTTCTTACTGATGAAAATTCCGGCGAAATGGAAGAATTAAAAAAAGCCGGGGCGCTTGGGTTTAAGGTTTTTTTGGGAACTTCAACAGGGGATATAGCCGCCCCTTCGCCGGGTATTTTGGAGCGGCAGATGAAAACTGCGGCAAGTCTTGGCATGCGCGTCGGCTTTCACGCCGAAACAGGCGCGCTGAATTCATACCATACGTCCCTTTGCAAAAATATGTCCGGTCTTTCCAGCATACTGTTGTCGCAGGCAAGACCTGTATTTTCAGAGGCGCTGGCTGTTCAAACGGCGATTTGCTTCGCCCAATATACCGGAGCGAAAATTCACATTCACCATATTACGTCAACCGACGGCGCTCTTCTGGCAGGCGAGGCAAAGCGCAAGGGCGTCGATATAACGTCTGAGACCTGTCCCCATTACCTTTTACTGGATACGGACAGCGGAAAGCCGCACAAGGTATACCCGCCCATCCGCGATGAAAGCCACCGCAAGGGGCTTTGGGATGCGGTAGGGAAGGGGATTATTGATATGATAGCCAGCGACCACGCTCCTCATACAGCCGCCGAAAAAGCCCTTCCAATATGGGAAGCGCCGGCGGGTCTTTGCGGAGTGGAAACATTTGTCCCTCTTTTACTTAACGAGGTAAACAGAGGGAATCTTTCTCTTAACGATTTTGTACGCCTTGCAAGCGAAGCGCCCGCTAAAATTTGGGGCATTTATCCCCAAAAAGGAAATCTGCTTCCCGGCGCGGATGCCGATTTTACCGTTGTCGATATGAAAATGAAAAGGAAAATCTCCGCCTGCGATATGCGCTCAAAAAGCAAAACCACTCCTTTTGACGGAGTGGAAACGCAGGGAACTCCTGTTGCCGCTATAGTCAGGGGAAAGTTTGTGATGAAGGATGGCCGCCTTACCGGTGAAAAAGGCGGCATCCTTATCAGCCCGGAACGCTGACCGACATAAGTATACGGTTAAGCGCCTCAAGCGGGTCTTCGTACATTTCAAACCTGAAACGCATTTCATAGTTCTTGTCGGAAACAATGCGGATTGTCTTGTTTATGCAGTCTCTTAACTCATTTGAACCGAGGTCTGGAAAATACTTAGGCTTGCGCGGTATAAAGGTACACTGACTGCCGTTTCTGCGAATCTCTCCGATATGAGGCGGTATGGGGACAAGGAAAATCAGGAAGTCGGAATTTCCGCCGCCGACGGACAGGCTGTAACCGGATTTCAGGGAATGTATATTACGTTTGCCGATTGCCGTATTTTGATCTTCCACAAATAAGTTAAGAAGAAGCGGACCGGAAGGATTGATGACGGCGGGAGATTTGCTGTTGTCAACTTTTACCGGACGATTCGTGTACGGGGTAGTTCTTTGCCTGTTTTGAGATGCCGCATAGCTTGAAAGTTCCTTGCTGTGATCAACAAACGGAACCATATCGTCCTTGAGCACTGTCTTGGGCGACGGTGATGACGCGGCTTGTGCCATCGCACGGTTGGGGCTTGAGCCCAGCTTGCGCGATGAGAAGAATATGATAAGCCCCAAAACCAAAAGGGCGAGAACGATAACTCCAATAATAAGCGGCATGGAATAAACCGGAGATTCTGTCGTTTCTCCTCTCGGTTTATCAGAAGCAGTCGTTGAGGAAGCCGTTTCCCGTGCTGACGGGTCGGTATCCCCGGCTGTTTGTGAACCGCTCTGCTGGGACTGTTCCCTTGTTTCCGTACCTGTAGCTCCCGTAGACGACTGCCTCTGCTGTTCCGTTCCAGACGGCGAGACTGTTCCTGTTGTCTGCGGGTTTTGCGTGCCTGTGCCAGGCGTTGATGTTGCGCCTGATCCTGTTGTTGTGTCCGTAGAGGCTGCCGTACCGGGCCTAGACGTTGTTGTATCTTGCGCGGCGGTTGACGTACCCGGCCTAGACGTTGTTGTATCCGGCGTAACCGCAGTTGCGCCGGGTCTGGTTGCGGCAGGGGTATTCGGACTTACCGCCGTAGTACCCGGTGTTTGAGTTTGAGAGCCGGCCGCTGTTCCCGCTGGAGTAACGGTGGAAGGAACAGCCGTACTTGGGGGGATAGTCGGCGGGGCGGAGGAACCGGGGTAGATCGTTCTTTGACCGGAACGGCCCGACGCCGGAGGATTGGTAATTGCCTGCCCTGGAGTTACCTGGATAAAATCAATGGTGTTATTTAAACCGAGGCGCTGCCTTGCCGCGCTGATAAGGCCGCTTGCATCGGAACCGCCTGTACTGACAAGGATGATCTTTTTGGGGCGCGCCGGAAGTGAAGCGATATACCGTTCGGCGAAAATTATCGCCGCCCCTATGTTGCTCCCGTTTTCCACTGGGTATTGGAGCATCATACGCCCGATTATTGTTTCAACATCTCCTCTGTCTGCAATACGGCGGGCGACGTCAAGCCTCGGAGTTCCCGAAAAAGCTATCAGGTGGAAGGTATCCCCTACCCGCAGGAATTCGGAAAGGAATGAGCCCGTTACATAATTTGTCACATTTTCATAGGATGAACTCATGCTTGCTGAAGTGTCTAAAAGCAGTACAAGATCGATAGGAGACGTATTTTGCCCGTATACCGCAAAAGCCGCGCATACAATCAATATTACCGCCAGAATGGTCCTTTTCATAATCACCCCTTAAAACCGGTCAAATTTCAGCCGGTACTATTCTTTCTACAAGATAGAAAACCCTCTCCTCATTTATTGCAAATTCGAATTTTTCACCTGCTGTCTTATTAAGTATAGCATTTCCAAACGGAGAAAGATAGGAAATAATGTTATTATTTGGATCAGATTCCCACGGCCCCAAAATGGTGAATTCTTCCTGTTTTCCGGCCGTTTCGTTGTGAAGGACAACTTTTGTGCCGAACGCGACTTTGGAAGTATTTACGGAATTCGGGTCGAAAAGCTGGGCCCTTTCAAGGTCTTCCTTGAGCTTGGCCGCTTGGGAATTAAGCTGCTCCTGTTTTTCCTTCGCGGCTTTGTATTCGGCGTTTTCCCTCAAGTCGCCTAGCGACAGCGCGTATTCGATTTCCTTTGAGTTTAGCGGGACTTCCACATCCATGATATGGGCAAGCTGCTTCTTTTTTTCCTCGTACATGGGCTTGGTAACCATAAGCCCCCTGGTAACCTTCTTTTCCGCGTCGCCGAAGAATTTAAAGCCGGGGTACTTATCGAGGATTCTCGAACGCAGGTTAAGCTTGTCCTGCGGGTCAAGGTCTTTTACGTCGTTTATGAAGGTGAAAATCCTTATGATGGCGTCTTCATCGGCATTGTCTATAAATGAGGCCAGCTCTCCGTCCTTGAAAAGGATATTATGCACAAGTTTGTTGATTTTCCGGTTTTCGACGGTATCCTTGTGATTTTCAATATCGCGGTAAGTAATGTCCAGTATGTGAATAAGACTGATAAGCTGTTTTTCTACGCTTATGCCGGCGGCCTTAAACCAGCTTTTGTCCCTTGAGTTTTTATAGAGCCAAACCGCCGCTTCACGGCTTTCGCGGTAATGCTCAAAACAGTCGCCGCATAAAAAGGAGAGCTTGTCTAAAAAACCCGCTTCTTCAAGCTGTTCGGTGATGGCCGGCAATTGAGAAACCGGAAACAGCCTGACGTAAATATCCGGCCAATCGCTTATATTGAGCTTTACGTTGTCAAGGAATTCGGCCTTCAGTTTCGCGTCTTTCAGGTTTCTAAACAGGGCGGGAACGTCCTTTATTCCGGCAAAAATTTCCGCGAAACTTACCGTAAGAGCCGATTTTAAGTGGGAATAATTTTTGTTTGCCGCAAGCTCGTTTATAAGGAGGTAGGAGGCCGCGGTATATTCGGCGTTGTCTTTTGACGCGCGCAGGAAGCCCGTAAAGAACGAGAACATTTCCGTAAAATAATCGGAATCGGGGTCCGCCTTTTTATTGCCCGCGTAATCGCGGATGGCGGATACCTTGTCGTAAAAGCCGCGCTGGGCGGTAAACTCGTTGTAGAGTTTTTCGGTTAAGCTTACAGGTCTGTCGCGGACAATGAAGATATCGCTGTTATCCGGGGTTACCCCGAAATCAGGGTTCGTTTTTAAAATGTCGCGCGCCCTTGAACTCCATGTTGACCATTCGCCGATTGTAAGAAGGGCGGGGGAGAGCTCCGCCTTTATTCTCTTCATATCGCAGGCGTTGCCGAAACTTTTAATGATAGTTTTCAGCGTCCATATGATATTTTCATCCTTGTCCCTTATTTTTTCCCTTAATTCTTCTTTTTTCCCGGTCGCTTTTAAGACCCAGATGTGATCCTTGGAAAGCGTTTGAAGCGCGTCCACCGCCATTTTCAGGGACATTGTGTGCCCCCGCTTTTTGGAGAAATCTATGCGTATTTCATCGCCTGCTATGCCCGCGATCCTCCCTACGCCCCATGTGCGGTGGTAGACAAAATTGCCCTTGTCAAAGGCGATGTGTTTTTCAAAATCAGAAATTGCCTGATGAACGGCGCGGTAATTCTGCGAAAGGTTTGAGACGCGTATGTACTCCTCAAGCTGGCTGTGGGAAGCGTATTTCTTTCTGAAACATTCGATTATTTCCCTTCGCCCGTGAACGTCTTTTTCATCGTATTCAAGGACGATTTTCAGAATATTGATCGCGATGTCAATGTCGATATCCTTGTATTTGGCGTACAGTTCGTTCAGTAAAATTACCGCTTTGTCCTCGCTGACATTTTTGGCGATTTTTTTCTGAATGTGCAGGAAAAAGTCGATATCCTCGTGATTTATGCTTATGAGTTTTTCCCAGATTTCCTTGATGCTCGCGAAGTTTGCCTTGTTTATATAACGGTGGAGGGCTTTCTTGTAAAAATCAACCGCCGCGTCCCTGTTGCCCTGTTTTTCATAGTGTTCCGCCAGGGATTTGGCGATGTCCGCTTCCTCAAAATCAACTTTGACAAGCCTCTCCCAGACGCCGAATATTTTTTCTTCTTCGTTGTCGTTTTTATAGCAATCCGCCAGGGTGCGCAGGGCATACTTTGATTCTCCGTAATCGAGTATTCTTTCGCAAAGATATTTTACAATGCCCCATTTGTGGTTATCCAGAAAGATCGATACAAGGTTGATCATCGCCGAATCGTCGATAATCTGGCGGGAAAGGGCGATCATGCCGGACAGATACAGGGCGATTAAACTGTTCCTTGTGTGGGAAAGATGGTCGTCGCAGTTCTTTTTAACCTCGTCTACAACTTTTTCATCGCGGGCGTTTTTAAGGATTACGTCAAGTTCCTTAAACTGTCCGGTTGAATAGTTGCCGAGGCTTGCCCGGGTCCACTTTTCCTCATTTAGCGTTTCCTGTAAATTTTTCAGCAGAGTCTGGGCTTCCGCCGATAATACCCTGGCTGCGGCTGTTTCAGCACTGTTCATAAATCTTTCACTCCTCATCTAACCGGCATACATATTATAAATATCCGGATCGGTAACTTTTATTTTTAACAAGGTTTCTTCGACAAGCGAAGGTTCCTCGCGGCTGACTTCGTAATAATCAATAAGCCAAAAATAATGATTCAAGAGCCTGGGCTTTAATAATCCCCGCCTTGAAGGATTGGCTTCGTATTCGGCTTCCAGCGAAAAAATCGACTGTTTCAGCCTGCCGACTTCCATCTGCTTTAACTCGCGCTTTACTGAAAACACCCCCCATAAATAACCGTAAACAGGAATCCACTCGCACAATTCCTCTTCTTTGTAGCCAAGCTCCGAAACCTTATCGCGAAGTTTCAGGATAAGCGCCGATTCCAAAGACCTCAAATTTATCTTTGAAGGGTCTATGAAGAAGGCTTCCCTGAAAAGGGCCTTGGCTGTTTTTGTCTGCGCAAGAAGCGCGTTAATGTCCGCTACCTCCGCCAGGGTTTCCGCGTCTTCCCTTTTTATGCGGACAGCCTGCTCAAGGTAATTGAGCGCCTCGTCATAGTTGCCTAGCCCTTTGTAACAACGGCCTACCAAAAGCAGCAAACCGGGATCGTACTGGTTTGCGTGGCTGCCAAGCAGTCCTTCAAAAAAAAAGAGCGCCCTTGAAAAAACGAAATAACGTATGGCGTATTGGCACTGTTCGTATACATGGCCGACCTGCTGCAAAAAAACATGGTACTGTTTCAGCAGTGAAATCAAGTACCCCCCTTTTTCGTAAGGGTTTTTTATATCATCAATCCTCCTGGTATTTTCAAGCCACCAGTGAACGCATTTAAGCGCGTGCTTGATTTCCTCGTTTTCAAAGTCATGATCCAGAGCCTGTTCCATAAGGGCGCACGCCGCGGCTGCGTCAGAGGCTTTCAATTTTTCATAGGCCTTCTTTAGAAGCTCCGCACCCTGCCCGTTTTCCATTTTTTCTCATATAAGTATACCATTTTTTCACGGTTTGACAATAGTATCTCTAAGAGGTATGATATCAAAAATGAATAAAACCATTGTTTCACCGTCTATTTTATCAGCCGATTTTGCCGAATTTGGCAAAGCCGTATCGGAGATTGAGGCTTCCGGCGCGCAGTGGCTTCACATGGACGTAATGGACGGCTCTTTTGTGCCGAATTTGACTTTCGGCGCTCCGCTTGTCCGCGCCCTGCGCGATAAAACAAAGACCGTTCTGGACGTTCATCTGATGGTGGTTCAGCCGAGCCGTTTTATCCGCGAATTTGCCGAAGCGGGGGCGGGCGCGATTACCTTCCACTATGAAGCTGAGGTACACTCCCAGAAATTTTTAACGGAGATACGCGGACTTGGTTTAAAAGCGGGAATCGCGATTGTTCCCTCTACGCCGTGTTCGGTATTGGAAGAAGTTCTGCCCTTTATTGATTTGGCCCTGATAATGACCGTAAATCCAGGGTTCGGCGGTCAGACGCTTATCCCGCAGTGCCTTGAAAAAGTCGAAAAACTCGCGAAAATGAGGGAGAAGGCCGCCCTGAATTTTCGCATATCCGTTGACGGCGGCATTAACGAACAGACCGCGGAAAATGCCCTGTCCGCCGGAGCCGACACCCTTGTAATCGGTTCGGCGTTCTTTGCCGCACGGGACAAACGTTCTTTTGTAAGCCGTCTTGAAAAGTAGTAATGAAACTCGATATGTATCATTCGCGCGAATCTTTTCGAAATGATCATTGGCAATTTTTACCGAAAATAAGTATAATGTAAGTATGAGACAAAAAAGCCCTTTTTTTTGGCTATTGATAGGGTGTTTACTGCCGCTGGCGGCGGGATTATCCTTTTCTCAGGCAAATGATCAGGCGCAGTTTGCGCGCAGGTTCCGAAGCGGGATGCAGCTTTACGAATTGACGCGCTGGCATGAAGCCGCTGCGGAATTTCGCCGCGCCCAGGAAACCGCCGAGAATACCGACGACTGGTCCTCCGCCCTTTACTGGGTCATTTTAAGCGAACTGGCGTATACGGATTACGGTTCCGCGCTCAGGGATATGGAAGAGCTTGAAAGGATTGCGTACAATTCCACCTACGCCAGGGACATGGTTTACCACCGCGCGAGGGTTTATTACAATCAGGGTTTTTTTGAAGACGCGCTGTTTCTTTTCAACCGTTATAACACTTCCGTCGCCGATGTGGATCGCGTATCTTCGGACCGCAGAGCCGCCTCTTTTTTCTGGATGGGCGAATGCCTCTATTCAATGGGACAATACGACGAAGCGGAAAAATTCTACGCGTGGGTTATCTCCAGATACCCTGGAAGCCCTAAAAACGAAGCCGCTTCCTACCGCATAGATTTGATTGTTCAAAAGAAAATTGAAACCGAGCTTCTGGCCCTCCTTCAGTGGAGTCATGAAGAGTCGCTTCGGTCAAGCGAGGATTACCAGAGGAAAATAAGAACATACGAATATACGTTGAATTTATACCAGCGGCGCATAGCGGAGCTTTCAGGTTTGTCAAATCCAAACGAAATCCGGGAAATTCCGTCGCCCGGCACTGCGCCGGAAAACGCCGCCCCTGAACCGCCGCCTGTAAACGTACCCGGGCAGGCTCCTGAGTGGAGAAGGCCGGGGCCTCAAGGCCAGAATGGGTTGATAGACAGAGCGATGCAACTGGGGAGCGACGTACAGCAGTTATTAAAAGACAATCAAGCCAGGGGGTACTGGTGACTTTTCGCGGGTCTTTGGCTTTATCAGCATTATTGATTTTTTCAGCGATGAACAGCCTGTCCGCCTCTGAAATTACGGACGGATTTGTCCGGCTGATTCTTCATGAAAGAACGGGACGCTTTTCTCTTTATTATCTTGCGGACCCGGAAGAGGCGCGTTACGAGCCTTTATTCAACAGCCGTAATCCCGGGGCAAGTTTTCTGTCGGTTTTTGTGGACGGAAACGCCTACCGCCTCGGAGATTCATGGAGTTTCCGCACAAGATTTGAAATGCGGAACAGGAACCCGGCCTTTGTTTTTGAATCGGCTTTCTTAACCGTAAGCGAGGTTTTTTCCCCGGTAAGGTCGGCCAGCTCTAAGTTCGCGAATGGAATCATGATAACGATTACAATTGAGAATAAGTCCTCCCGGCGGCTTTCTGTCGGAATGCGGTTTCTTCTTGATACGGAATTGGGAGAAGGGCAGGGAAAAGTTCCGTTTGTTACGAACAGTCAGTCAGTTTCAAAAGAAACGCTTATTGAAAGCTCATCCGGCGAACTGTACTGGCTGTCCGGTAACGAAAATGTTTCGTTGATGGGCAGCATTATAAATCCGCTTAATTACGACGCAATTACGCCTAATTTTGTACATATAGCGAACTGGAGGAGGCTGAACGAAGTTCCCTGGACACTGCGTTATTCCGAAGGGAGGTCTTTTAATTTTATACCCTATTCCATAGGCGATTCGGCTGTTTGTTATTACTATGAACCCGCGCCGCTTGAAAGCGGCAATTCATTTACGTATACAATTGTCCTTACGACAGAGGATGTCGCGTGGTATAATTCGATACCGGACAGCTTTCGCCCCGCGCGTCAGCCGCAGCAGCAGCAGGAAAACGTCAGCATAACCGCTCTGGAGTGGCCGGACGAGGTACAGACACAGACACAATCACAGGGGCAGACGCAGACGCAGACGGTAATTGAAACGCCGAGGGCGGCGCTTACAACAATAGATGTTGCCGCCATAGAAAAAGAGGCTTCTATGGAAGCCGCGGCAAACAATGGAAATTCCGATATGCTTACCTTGATTAAGCTTCAGGAAATTCTGGATCAATTTATTGCCGGTGAAATATATCTTAACGAACATGATCTGACAGAAATTGAAATGGCCATCGAAAGGCTTAGAAACAGGAATTAACCGCGTTAACCAGATGAAATTCGATCCCTTGTTAAATAAAGCGGCCCGTCTTGCCAAAAAGCGCGATTTTGAAAACGCGCTGAAAATCCTAAAAGACGAGGAAGACAGGTATAACGGCTCTTTTAAATACTATTACCTTTACGCCGTTATCTGCCTTCATTCAGGCGGTTTTGTGGAAGCGCTCGAATATTTCCGCTATGCAAGGCAGATAAAGATGAAAGACCCTTCGACATTGCTCGGTCTTGCCGTGTTGTATCTGAAGCGCATGAATACGGTTCAGGCTGTGGATTTTTATCTGGACGTGCAGGAAACCGATCCCAAAAACAGAATTGCCAAAAAAGCGCTTGCGGTTATCCGCAGGAATTCAGCCGCCGAAGATCTGTCCGACTGGATGACGCCGGAAAGACTTTCAAAACTGTTCCCCCCAGTTCCTAGTGCAGCCGTAAGTCCGAGGACAGTCATGACCTCCGCACTGGCGCTTGCGGCTATATTTGTTATTGTTTTTGGAATCCTTGTGAAGGCAAAGGTGCTGCCAAGCCCTTTCAAAACGCGCAATGAGCGCCCATCCGCGGAATTTATCCTTTCAACGCAGGAAAGGAGCGGCCCTGTTGAGATCGGCGGCTCTTATATGTACATCCTTACCGGAGATCAGGCGATAAGCCTTTACGACAGGGCTCTGTCTCTTTTTACCTCATACCGCGATGAAGCGGCAAAAATAAATCTTAACCGCATTCTTGAATCCAACGCATCTGAAGCGCTGAAAAACAAGTCCCGCCTTTTGATATCGTACATGGAAGTTCCCGGCTTTGATACTTTTAAAATGGGAGACAATTCCTCCTATTCCGACGTGAAAAACGAACCCGCAATTTACAGAGACGTATACGTGATCTGGAAGGGCATGGCGACAAACGTTGAGGTAACGGACGAATACACAGCTTTTGATCTTCTTGTAGGATATGATACGCGAAGAACTCTTGAAGGAATTGTTAACGTGGTTTTTGACAGCCCCGTTAATATAAACAGCGAACGCCCCCTTGAAGTGCTTGGGAAAGTCAAGCTTTCTTTTCTTTCGGATATAAGGATAAGCCTTGAAGGAGTGGCTATTCATCAGTCTGGAAGGCTGGAGCAGTGAAGGCTGTCGTTCAGCGCGTGATTGACGCTTCGGTAACCGTTGACGGCGTTGTAAAGGGGAAAATAGAGCGCGGCCTTTTGGTTTACTTAGGCGTCGCTCTTGACGACTGCGAAACTGACGCGGACTGGCTTGCGGAAAAGATCGTTTTTTTGAGAATATTTGACGACGCTGACGGAAAGATGAATCTGTCAGTGAAAGATTTAGCGGAGAGCCTCGGCGCAGGAGTAACAGGCATCCTTGCCGTTTCGCAGTTTACTTTGCTTGCGGACGCGCGGAAGGGCAGACGGCCTTCGTGGAACGGGGCGGCTCCGCCTGAAAAGGCGAAGAAACTCTACGAGTATTTTATCAAAAAAATTAAAGAGCAGAA
>JGI24698J34947_10001261_pt1 | contig 13249 bp, 11 predicted proteins | sample TergutMp193P3_FD_34947 | JGI IMG/M metagenome (IMG submission 34947)
TTATTTGACGATAAAAATAATATGGTTGTGGAGAATAATATATTTTATTAGCGAACTTAAAAACTTCCCAAAAAAAAAGACCGTCCTCTCCATTCTTGATTGCCTTGTTGTATCTAATATTGTTTATGTCAATGAGCTGTTTTCTTATCAATCTACCGGAAATTCCGCATCCGAGAGTTTCCTTTCTCCAATCAAACATTAACAATATTGCTTCTTTTGAGGTTAATATATTGTTAAAAGTATTTTTGTTTTTACACCAAAAACGCCTATTTTCAAAGTATTTTACTCCACAAATAGAAACATCGACATTGTTTTGTATTGCATTGTTGTACAAAAACCCAAGATACTTATCATCAACCCAATCGTCGCTGTCAATAAACGCAATCCATTCGCCTTGCGCAATATCCAATCCCGCGTTTCGAGCCGAAGATACCCCGCCGTTTTTTTTGTGAATAACCTTAATTCTCTCGTCTTTTATTGCGTATTCATCGCAAATTCTTCCGCTGTTATCAATAGAGCCGTCATCTATAATAATACATTCAAAGTCAGTGAACGTTTGCGAGAGAACACTGTCTATACATTCTTGAAGATATTCTTCAACGTTATAAACCGGAATTATTACAGAAATTTTCGGCATATTTGTTTTAAAATCTGCAATTATCATCTAAACCTTGTCTTTTTTAAAGATAACTCTTTGTATATAATAGTCAAATGTTGTTGAAAGACCGAATCTTTTAATCCTGACAAACATACATTTAAGCCAGCAAAAAGGCAAAAACAACGATTTAATCTTTCGGCGGATATATGATTTCGCAAAAATTTTGGCGTATGAAGTCGGAAAATTCTCTAGTATTGTTTTTGCATATTCAAAATTCATCAAATTTAGTGTTTTATCGTCAGAAATTATAGAAGATATCCCATTAAAAATATATGTTGCAAAAACAATATTTATATGTTTAACTTTTGCGCTATGTTTAAATATTGCCCTTACGAAAAATTCCGTATCCGCTGCAATAGAGTAATTTTTTGCTTTGTAAAGTCCCAAATTAATCAACAAATTACGCTTAATAAAAGACGCTTGATGTTTTATCACACATGTAAGCACCCAAGTTACAGGATTATAGACGCCATTTTTTTTTGTTCTTAACAATATACTTAAATGCTTAATTTCAATTTCTGGCGGTGATTTTACATAAATATTCCCATATACAATATCCTCGTCGAACTCATTAGCAAAGATTTCAGCAAGCGTGGTATTTTTGTAGGCATAGTCGCCAGAATTGAGAAACCAGCAATACTCTCCGCTTGCCTTTTCAATTCCCTTATTCATTCCCTGATAAATTCCACCGTCGGGTTCACTGCACCAGTAGACGAGTTTATCTGTTTTGTTCACATATTCTTTTATTACTTCCACACTTCCGTCGGTTGAGCCGCCGTCGATGATTATCCATTCATAGTCAGTCCAGGTTTGCGCAACTACACTTTCTGCGGTATCTATAAGCCCCGCTTTATTGTTGAGATTTACCGTAATTATTGAGAGTTTTGGCATCTATTTTCCTATATTTATTTGCAAAATTTTCCATTATTGCTACCGTATATTTTCATCTGCTTTATACTAAATTGTACCAGTAAAATTTAAATTTTCATTACATCCAAAATAATTTTTTCATACGTTTTCGCAAACTCCATGGTTGCTAGCCTTACATCAAAAACAGGCGCTGAATTTTTAGCGTATTCATCGTATTTTTCTAACTTTTCCGCTAAATCGGCGCTATTTTCTCTCTCAAAAAACACCGCATTCGGGTATTGCTCTTTGTGAACTGCCAAGTTTGAGAGTATCATCGGTTTACCAACGCTTTTACACTCCTCAACCGTTGAACTCCAACCCTCAAATAAAGAAGGGTTTATAACCGCTTTTGAAAATTTTATTAAGGCATACACATCGGCGTAATCAATCAGACCAAGCAATTTTACGTTTTCCTCCAAATTATTTTCAGATATAAAATCAAGAATACTTTGAATATGCTTATCATTCCTATAATCTTTCATATCCCCGGTACAAACAACACAAACATAGATTCCGTTGTCTTTAAGCGTTTTTATTGCCTTAAATACTGTTATGTGATTTTTATGCGCCCACAACTGGTTAGGCAAATAAAAAAACGTGTCGGGTAAATGATATTTTTCTTGCAATTTGTTTTTGTCTTTTTCCGTCAATTCAAAGTATCGCTCGTCCGGCTGCGACACAAAATTTAAAACAAATGCCGGTACGCTTTTCATACCGTTCAAAAATTTTTTCAAGTCATTCAACGCATCACAACTGCTCAATATAAGCCCATTGCTTCTTTGCGCATACGACATAAAACTATCATTCCTGCTTTTCAATTCCTCTTCTGTAAAAAATTCCGGTAAATGTATATGTTGAAAATCAGCTATCCACGGAATAGTCTTTACACCTTTCATTTCGGCAAACGGAGAATGAGACAGAACATTTATTCTATGTTTTTTTATTATTTTCCGCAAATACCAATCTTTATCACGAAATAACCTGTTACAGATTCTGCCATAAATATTTTTCAAACTATTGAAATCAAAAAAACTTTCTTTTATAACCTCTGCATACTTTTCATAAATTTCTTTTTCTTTTGTACTATGTCCTACAAGAACAATAACCTGTATATTTTCGCTTTGGTATTTCGCCAACGCAAAGAATAAATTTTTGTAGTAATTTACTCCTCCCATCCAACCTACATTAATTAACAAAAAGCCCACGCGAATCATATACATTTCTCCTTAAACCATTTTACATATAATTTAATGCCTGCTTCCAACGATACCTCTGGGAACCAGTTCATTTTTTGCGCTTTTGAAATATCCGCCCAATAATATTTGGGGTCTCCGGTTTTCTGTATTCCGTTAAATTCTATTTTAGTATTCATTTTTAATTCGTCGTTAAGCAAATCCAACGTTTGTTTAATCGTGTGGCAAACACCGCTGCCACAATTAACTGTAAGGGAAGATTCTATTTCGCTTTCAGCAATTTTTGTTATCAAATTTACCGCGTCTTTTACATATATCCAATCTCTGGTTTCTTCGCCTGTTCCCCAAAAAATCGCTTTATTATTTTGAGAGAAATAAATTTTATTACAGGCGTCCCACAGCAGTTGTTTTTTCAATCCTTCTCCGTAAACCGAAAAAAATCTTATGATTACTGTTTTTATCGCGAAACGCTGTGAATAAGACAAGCATAATTCTTCCGCCATTTTTTTATGAACGCCATACGGCGAAACAGGCATTGAGGGGTCTTCTTCTTTTATTTTCGTATTATCGTGAACACCCTGTACCGCCGGTGTTGACGGATATATAATCAGCGCTTCGGGATTATATTTTCTCGCGTGCTCCAATACGCACGCGGTAGAATCGACCGAGCGGATAAAATCGTCGTAGGGATTTTCAACGGAATAACCTACACTTCCCCCCCCGCCGCAATGCACAATAACGTCAAATTTGCAATCTTTTAACCTCAAAAAATTTGTGACGTTTATATCGCCGTCTATCGCTTCTTTAAATAAATCCGAATTTTTAGTACAATTATGCCCGATAACAGAAACATCGCAGCCGTTTTTTGCAAATTCGCGAACACAATAACTTCCCAAAAATCCGTTTGCGCCTGTTATTAATATTTTATTCTTTACCATAAATTACCCAATCCGTTTGTCGCCATTGGCGGCATAAAAAACATTTTAATGTTCAACTTCCTTCACTACTCTGGCAGGATTTCCCGCTGCCACTACGTACGGCGGAACATCTTTAACCACCACGCTTCCCGCTGCGATAACAGCGCCTTCGCCGATTGTTACGCCTTTTAATATTATTGAATTAAATCCGAGCCAAACTCTATCGCAAATTTTTATCGGAGCGGATTTTACCGTTTCCCAGTTTTTGGTGAGGTACATATTCCCTCCCCCCTCCGCAGTTTTTAACGATTGCAGATGAGCGTCTATGTCTTTGTATCTATCTTCCCAGTTAAGCGAATGCGAATTATGGTCATAAATCCAACAACCCCAAGAAATCATAACGTCGTTTCCTATATTTATTTCACTTCGTGAAATCAACGTATTTCCGCCGCCGATATACGAATGTTCCCCGATAGTTATTTTGCCTTCCGACGATTCAAAAAAGCAATTACAGCCGACAATGGAATCCTTTCCTACGGTAACGCCGATATTTTTTCTTGGAGTATGGAACACAAAATTAACAGACGGCAACAACACCGCCGATTTATCAACTGCGATATACGGAGCCGCCACTTTAAGCATTTTATTGAAATGGTGTTTTGACAAAATTTGTCTTATCTTTGAGAACATTTAATTTTCCTTTTAACAAACTTTAAGGTTCTATAAATCTTCGGGAATAAAAACCGTATCGCCATTTTTTTTTCTTCCATTCGTATATCTTTGTCAGATAAATAATAAAACAAGGAATTTAATAAATGCTTCCTGTAAAACTTATACTGAGCGACATTATAATATCTATCGCGAAAAAGTATACTTATTACCGCAACGGAATGAATCGTCTCAAAACATTTTATCTTTCTTCGTAAAAATTTGTTTTTTTCTGTTGATAATATACATTGAATCATCCCAAAAACATCCTTATTATTTTCAATAAATTTTTCATTTTTTGGATTAACCGCCGATGTCAGTCGGCTATTTAGATAATTATAACAAGGCGTTGAGTCATATACAATCTTTGAAACACGTTCCGCCAAAAAATAGGCAAAAACTTTATCTTCCCCTACTTTCAATTTTACGTTAAATCTTAAATCGTTTGACAATTCGGCTTTATATAAAAATCCCCAACCACCGACAACACAACATTTTGTATTATAGTTTACGAGGTCTTCTTTGAAAGTTACAACACTTGGAAATATAAGAGGTTTACGTTCAACAACCGATATAATATTACCATTATCTTCTACCCTCCTATAACCAATCAACGATAAATCGCAATTGTTGTTTATCGCGTTACTATACATCAGTTTCAGATAATTTTCATCAGCCCAGTCGTCGCCATCAATAAAGGTAATCCACGCTCCTTGTGCAACATCCAATCCTGCGTTTCTGGCGCAAGACGCTCCGCCGTTTTCCTGATGAATTACTTTAATCCTTTCGTCTTTTTTTGCGTATTCATCGCAAATTTTACCGCTATTATCAGGCGAACCGTCGTCAATTAAAATACATTCGAAATCCGCAAATGTTTGTGAAAGAACGCTGTCTATACATTTTTCAAGATATTTTTCAACATTGTAAACCGGAATGATTACCGAGATTTTTGGCATTAATATACTTTCACTTATCGACAAGCGCATACTTCCATTCACCTATCTGCCTCGCCTTGTCATTGATAGCGATTGCCACCTTCTTCGCGTTTATATAGGGGTCGGCGTATTGATTATCGTTTATCTGTTTCATCGCTTCCTGCGCCATGTCCGCGCAGTCGTTGTTGCGAGCAACTTTTATCTCTATTACCCACGGGATGCCCTTATGCATCACCAATAAATCAGAGCGGCCTTTATTGCTATGCATTTCGCCGAAAGCCAGTACGCCGCAGCCGCGCAGGAATGCCAAAATGGTCGAGCGGTAAAGCCATTCCTGCGTTGTTATTTTCAACCCGGTATGATCCAGCGCCTGTCTTGCCGCACTATCATAGTCATCGTAGGGGATGCTCGCTAAAAGACGGTTTAGGGTATCTATCAACAGTTTGCAGTCACCCTCAAAAAGCGCACGCTGAAGCGGGGCGCAGAGGTCAAAGTATTTATCACTGCCATACTGCAGCATATTTTTATAGACCAATTCCGACATTGAATTAAGCACTTCGGTATTAGGATAGTCAAGTGAAAAATCACCGGAGACACCTTCCCGAAGCGTCAGATAGCCCGCCTGATACAAAAAACTCTCCGGCGGCGCGGTTTCTATCTCGCCCGGCCTGAGCGCGAAATCCCACGACACCTGAATCCCACGAAACTGCTCGACCGTGAGCCGCCTGTCTTTCATGTAGTCGGCGATTATTCTCGGATTCGCGCTTTCCATCCAGTAATTAAGAAATCTGTAGCCTCTGAAAAAATTAAGCACTGAGAACGGGCTGTATACCCTGTGGACTCCGTCAAAACAGAAGCCGTTATAGTAGGTTCTCATTCGTTCGACAAGTTCGGTAACGGAAATCTTTAATTTTACCGCTCCGGCATCAAGATACTCGTTAAAATAACCGGCCAATTCATCTTCGGTGTATCCGAGCAGCGTACCGAATTCTTCGTCCAGCGATAAGTCGTTCANATTATTCAGCGTTGAAAAAACACCGGCTTTTGTAAANTTGGAAATTCCNGTCAAAAACAGAAACCGTATATGCGGTTCATTCGCTTTCAATTGCGTGTAATAACTCCTCATTATGTCGCGGACTTCCTGCGCCATTGGCGGCTTATTGTAGAAATCCAAAAACGGTTTATCGTATTCGTCCACAATCACAACCACCGGCCTGTTGTGTTTTTCGGATGTTCCAACGATAGTTCTTACCAGCATATCACCGGGCGTGCTTGCCCCACGGAGGTCTATTTCGTACTTACTAGCGACATCTTCAGTTTGCATGGCCAAAGAGTCATCAACCCCGGTTGTACCGTGGGACGTATCCACCTTGCTCATGTCCAGATGGATAACCGGATAACTCTCCCACTTCCAATCGGTCTTCGATATCGCCAAACCCTCAAACAACTCCCGCTTCCCGCTGAACAGCGCGTCAAATGTCCAGCACAGGAGTGACTTCCCAAACCGCCGCGGGCGGGAAAGAAAATATTGCTTTTTGGCTTCGGATACAATCTTGTAAATCATATCCGTCTTATCAACATACAGAGCGCCCTGCCTGCGAATATACTCAAATTCCTGTAACCCTGTAGGTAATTGTTTCATTTCTTCAAAATCCTTTTAATTTTTCCTAAAACTTTGCGAACGACAGAAAAAATCTTTTTTAACGCAAGAGATTTTCAGCATTTTTTCAATCTTCTTATTTTAGTATACATTTTTAGCAGCAATTTAGCGTTATCCACACCGAAAAATGCGGTAATTATTAAAAGTTTTCGCATTGAACAAGTTTTTGAAAAAACTCTAATCTTTTGAGATAACTTTTTACAAATACTGCGATATGCATTTTTATCCAGCCGTTTTATTTCATCGCTTGACATGAAGACAGCTTCATAAAAAATAATCGCTCTTTCTTTCATAATACGGCAGCCGTCTTTTGTGTACGTTTCTTCATCTTTTGACCATTCAAACAAGTCATCCGCAACTGAAAGCTTATCAAACAACCTTTGAGACGAAACATTCGCCATAATCGAACCTTCTCTCGCTACCCTATACGCATAAAACAGCGAATGATTTACCGCAATTTGTGGTGTCGTGAATAAAACTCTGGGCATCCAATGTTCGTCTTCGTGCAAAATTCCTTTTTTGAAGAACAAATTGTTTTTTGTTATGTGTTCCCTGCTCACAACGAAATCCCATCCCGCAAAAATTGTCGTTTGATATGTTCTACAAAATTCATCATAAATCTCTTTTGGGGCGGCAATGAATATATTCTTATCGTAGCCGTTTTTGAACGAAACATTCCCGTCATCGGTAAATGTCAATAAGTTCACATTTACAACTACATTAGTTTTATATTTTTGAATAACGTTAAACAAATTTTGAAGCGCGTCAACGTCTGCAAATTTATCATCGCTATCCAGCAAAACAACGTATTCTCCGCTTGCCTGTAAAATCCCCGCGTTTCTCGCATCGCTCAAGCCGCCGTTTTCTTTATGAATTACTTTTATTTTCTCATGTTTTTTTGCATATTCATCGCACATCGCGGGGCAATTATCCGGCGAACCGTCATCAACCAAAATACATTCGTAATCACTGAATGTCTGCGACAAAACGCTTTGGATACATCCGTCAAGATATTTTTCAACCTTGTATATCGGAACTATTATTGAAAAAAATAGCATTTATATCCCTTTTTTTGTTGTGTCAATAAATTTCACCTCTTCCAAATCATTCAGCCATGTTTCATAAAAACTGCTGTTTTTGCCATACGAATTATCAAAGAACACGAACGGTTTTTCCAGCAATACCGATAAAATTGCGGCGTGCAAACGGGTCGAATAAATACTTTCGTATTCTGAGATTTGTTTTACGCCTTCGCGAATCATAGTTTTTTGAGATATTTTTTGAGCGAACAAATCGGCGATAAAATTCGGAATTTTCCTGCTGCCTATAAGCCGGTAAAGTATGTTTGCCACCCTGTAATTTTTTTCCATCGTTATCCAGTCGTGTGTATCAAATTGTTTCTGTGAAATATATTGCGAATAATTAATGGAATTATCAAGTTCTTGGTCAGTTCTTTTAAGCAAAAGTGTCGAGCCCGAAATTTCAGAAATAGTATATTTTCGCAATTCTTTTTGCGGTATGCAAAACGCCATATCAGGAACCAAAATTATTTCATTCTGAAAATTATCTTTGAGTATTTGATACGATTTTTTGTCCCTTGCGCAAATAGTTACATTTTTATGTTTCGCAAATAATTCCGCATCTGCTTTTATTTTGCTTTCATCGTTGTAAAAAACCGTTTGAGGCAAAATAATAATTTGATTATCAGGATAATTTTGAATAATTTCTTTTCGAAAATTTTGGTGATTCTCCCATAAATCGCCGAAATTTCCTCCGCCATGTAAGAAAATCAAGATTTTCTTACAGGGCGGAGTGTTCCTCCGCCATGTAATTTTTTTCATCGTACACTCGGAATAAGTCTGATACGATGCTTTACATAAACACCTTAAACCGGTTCGTTTCAGAAAATGCTCAGTTCCACGCCAAATAAGAGTATCGCCGATATTTGTATAATACGGTAAATCCAAATAAACACATTCTTTTACTTTCCCGCTTTTATTGATTATCGGCAAAAGTTGTTCATCTATTTTTTGAGATAATTGTGTTGCTTTTTCGTTGAAAGTCATTTTTATTTTCTTATTTTTCTTCTTTTCGCGTCAAGCGCAACAAGGATATTCCAAGTTTAATTCTATCCCGGTTTCATTGCTGTTTCTAAATAAATTATATACTTTAAGATTATCAGCCAACAATTCATTTAATTCGTCCGCGTTGGTACAATTTTTGATTAAATCAAACAAGAGTACTGCTTTTACTCTATTTTCATCGTCTGAAACGGTTTTTACTATACTGAAAGTAGTTTTTATATGTTTTACGATTTGGTTCTCTTTTGAAAGATATATATTGAATAATATAGAATAACCATCGGATAAATGACTATAACATGGAGGGCAAAAATTTCCTAATGAATATACTATTGCTTTTTCAAATAACATTTCTCCATAGTGAATTACGTGTTCATGATTTATTATTATAGCATCAACGCCCATTTTTGCTATTCTTTTTGCTATTTTTTGGGTGCTTTTAATAGGCGCCAGGTTACGCTGTCCTCCCGCATGAAGACACATTATAAGGTAATTGCTCCCCCCCTTTTTCATTGCAAAAATATCGTCTTTCATCCTTTTAAAAAGCCGAGTATTCTGTTCTGAGCGTTCGTGTACAGGCACAGGACAAATAATGTTTTTACGCAGAAAAAAACGGCTTAATTTATTTGTTTTATCTATTGTAAACTGTCGGAATTTAGAATAGTAAAAACATCTGACAAACGGATTATGGAGTTCTTGCTCCTGATATAAATTAACTTTCCATTTTTCATTTTTATTGAGATAGCATTTATTAACATGAGCGTTTGTACCGTATGTGTAAGACAAAAAGCCGATATTCATGTCGCCAAAATTTTCAACAATTCCGGTGGGAATTTTATTGCCGTTATTTGTTCCGGTATGCTTCAAACCAACGCGTTCAAGATTCATTATCGTATCCTCTAATCCTGAAACTCCCCTATCTAAACAGTGATTATTCGCGGTAGTTACCATGGAAACGCCTGCTTTTTTTATTGCGTTCGCAAATTCTATAGGGCTATTGAAAGAATATGGCTCATCGCAGTATTTGGCATTTGCCACCGGCGTTTCCAAATTACCGACGACATAATCTGACGCGGAAAAGTAATTTTTGCAATTTTCAAAAATACTTGAAAAATCATAATTCCCGTTTTGGGTCTTATGCGCTGATATTTCAGACATAGTTACATATATATCGCCGGTGAAAGTTATTTTTATGTAAGATTCTTTTTCCATTTTGTTTTTTACCGTCTTAATCCGAAAACGCGCAATATTTTTCTAACAATTCGTTTCGCCAAATTCATAATATTCTTGCTTAAATCCCAAACGCATCTGAGCGGATTATCATTTATTTTTTCAAAATCTATTTTCGTAATCCATTTGAGTTCAGGATGTTTAATAAATACTTCGGGATTTTTTTTAAACTGCTCTTGTATATATTGCCATCTTACCGCTTTGATTTCTACTTTATAAAGAACAGCGTCTTTTATCTTGTTATTATGGGACTTTGAGTAAAATAAGCCGTAATCATTCGGGTCATATCCTGCCGCTAAAATTCCCATTATTGTTCTGTAACATTTTTCACACTGATTGCAATTTTGTCCGCCTGATGACTGCCAACAAACATGTAATTTTATTTGTATATTTTGATGTTTTTGTACAAAATTACATATATTTACTATTTTGTCTTGTCGCGTAAATTCATATCCGTCATGAATCACATTAGTATTCGCCCATTTAACGTAATTATCAATTGTCGGGTCGGAGGCGCAAGTAATCTTTCCCGCGTCTTTTGCGGTAAATGTTGACGCAATATACACTATTTTTGAATTATACGCAAACGCTATTGGCGCGGCGTGACCTATAAGCCCGATTCCGTGTTGAAAACCGTGCCACCAGCCGTCTTTCGCCTTTTCAAGAACTAATTCTGTCAAGGATCCTTCATTGAGAAACTTTCTAAAATTTGATTTGATAAATTTGTACTCCAAAGAAAATTGTTCGGCAGTTTTGATAACGTGATTTTTTACATTATTCCACCCTTTAATATCGTCAAAAAAAACATCGGAACCCCACAATGTCATCAAGATGGGTTTTTCGTCGCTATGACTTATCAATGTATTAAACGCGTCCACTCCGCCGCTAAAAAACATCAATTTTTTACCCGATGTCCGCTCCTCTTTTTCTTTATTGTTATCTACAATTTTATCGGCAATTATTTTACCTGCAAAATTGAGCATAGGATACATATTTACGTATCCGTTCTTAAACTCCGGTATGCTTTCATAAAAATTCTTGTCAATTTCGGCTGCGTGCATAGTAACGTCCAAAAGCCATACAACCGGCAGCACGTTACACAAAAACGGAATTACAAGAATACTATCGGGAACGGAATCTATATTAACGCCGTTGTATTCTATAAAAAACTCTCGTGTCGGAGTAAAATATTCGCGCAGATTTTCAGAATAACAGAAATCGTAAACCACTCTGTTTCCTTTCTTTGTTATGCTTTTTAGGTTAATTTCGCTATTCATTTTATTCTCCGCTTTACAAAATTAAAAATTTTTATTCTCTCGTTCTTTTTCAATCCTATAAACATAATGACAAGTCCTGTCCATAACATGCTGGTTATTATTATAACGAAAGAACGAAAAAACGACTCTGAAAATACTTTATTTATAAAATAAAAGGGAAAAAAAGATACTGCGGAAACAAAAAATATAGGAATAATTACTTTTCTCGCAAAAAATCTTAACGATAAACCAAAAATTTTCTTTGCTAATATCAAATACACTGGATAAAAAAGAAATCTTATTATAAATGTCGCAACAAAAACATATTGCGGCTGATAATCATTTTTACAAAATAAATAAGAAAGTCCCAGCGATAACGAACAAGTTACGTAGGAAGTAACGTAAAATCCTTTTAATTTTCCGGAAGCGCTGGTAATAATCCATAAGACAGAGAAAATCGTAGCCGTTAAAACATCAATTATAATAAATTTGGTAAATATAGCGGTATAATCCGGAACATTTCCGAGCCAAAGTTTTAGAATAAATTCCGTTTCCAGAAAAATAGGAACGGAAAAAATAAAAAATAAAAAATAAGTTATTCTAGTTCCGCATTCAAACAAACTCCACATAATATCCTTATCGTTGGCGGCATAGGATTTTGTCAGTTGCGGAACGAAAGCTACTCTGAAATTATTTCCAAATGATAGTAGCGCTAAATTAACAGCATTAGCCAATCCTTTTGCCGCATTTACCGCAGGTCCAAAAAAAATATTAAGCATTATATTTCTGCCCTGCTCTAAAAGTATTCCAAAAATACTGTTGATAAATACATATCCTCCGAATCCGCCCAATTCTTTCAACAGCGATTTATCATAAACAAACGAAAACCGTGCATATTGGTACTTTCTTCGGCAATAAATAAAATAAAAAATCCATACGATACAACTGACGGCAAAACCGAATAACGCCAAAAATATAAGTTTATCGGCGTTTATAATTACCAGCAAATAAACGGTAACAAGCCGCATAACGACGTCAAAAATTCCCATATATCCGTATATGTGCATATCTTCGTGAGAAATTATCAGCGCCGTAAGCGGAGCGTTCAACAAAGATAATAAAAAACCGAATACGACAAATTGATACACCCAATTGGCTGCTATCATTCTTTCGGCGGGAATAACGAGTTTATTGTTCAAAAACCATAATCCTATGGTTTCGGCAAGAATAACAACGATAACGCAGGCGGCAATATGCAAAATCATACTCGTGGAAAATATTTTTCGCAAGATGGTTATGTCGCCGCCTTTTCCCAACTCGACGGAAACAAATCTTTGCGTTATACCCATTAACGTATTGCTCATAAACCCGAACATCGCCACTACGCCGCCGACAACATTATTTATCCCGTAATCCGTAACGCCGAGCGTTTGCAGGACGATTCGCGACGTGAATAGCGCCACGACCATCGTTATTATTTGGCGGAAGTACAGGGCGAGGGTATTTTTTGCTATGCGGGCTGTGTTTGAGGGCATTGTATCATACCAATTCAGATATTCTGTAGCGATTTATCAATCAAAAAATCTTTTATATCCTGTTCGCTAATATCAAAGCCTGGCATATATTCAACTGGCTCCGCATAATCTATATCCTTATGAAACGCCAATTGTTCTCTAAATAACTTCTCTGAAAATAACTGTCC
>JGI24698J34947_10001262_pt1 | contig 13240 bp, 7 predicted proteins | sample TergutMp193P3_FD_34947 | JGI IMG/M metagenome (IMG submission 34947)
TTTCTATCGCCAGTATCGCCCCGTTGCTTACCCGGTTGCGGGACACAAGTGACAATTCCAGGGCCAGTAATTCTTCCGCATAACGCTGGAAACCCAGATCAAGGGTACTGCGGATCCTTGTGTCCGGAAGCACGTAACCCTTATCATGAACACCCGAAAGCCTCATCCGCTCCGTAAAGTGTGGGGCATAAAAAGGCGCCCGTGGGTCTTCCTGGCCCTGCAAAACAGCGCCGGCTTCCCTCGCGGCTTCGCTGAGTTCATCCTCCATGAGACCAAGACCGCTTCTTTCTGAGAGGGCAAGGGCGGCGAAGACAGCCACGTCAGGATTTACGGCCGGGTCGTAAAAGCCCGGACGCCTGGGAACCGCCGCAAGCAGCGCCGCCCGGTTGTCATCAAGCTGGTTGATGGGCCTCCCAAAGCGGGAACGGGTCATGGCGGGAAGGCCTTCAATGTTACTGCCAAAAGGAATGCTGTTAAGCCATAATTCGAGAATCTCTTTTTTTGAGAGCTTAACTTCAAGCCTCAGTGCGTCCCAGGCCTCGTGTACCTTTCCGCTAAAGCCTCCCGAGTGCGGGTTTATTATACGCGCAAGCTGCATCGTAATTGTGGATGCACCGGACACGACGCGCCTCTCATGCGCGTTTCTCAAAAAACTGCGGCCAATGGCAATAATATCAATACCTGGATGAAAATAAAAACGCCTGTCCTCAGAACGTAAAAATATCTTAACTGCCCCAGGGGGAATTTCACCCAACGAGGCCCACTCGCGCTTGACCCCGTCTGTCGTAGGCAGAACCCTGAGGACGGTTCCGTTCCTGTCGCTAATCACGGTTCCCCACGACCTTTCCCGAAATGCGTCAAGTTCGGGAAAAGGGAGTATTAATAGAAACAAATAAAAAAGAACGGCGAAGCATATAAGGGCGAGTAAAAGTTTTCGTTTCTGAAATTTAAATTTCAGTTTCACTTGTTTAACGCCCATGCTTCCCTAGCCGCCGGATATTTCGCGTGGCTTCTCCGCAGACAAATCGTGAATATCTTTGACCAAACGAATATCCCGCTTGGGAAACGCGATGGAAAGGCCCGCCTCCTGTANCTTTTCNTTCACNTTTTTCATTTGATCCCAATATATTCTCCAATACATTGCACCCGGCACCCATGCCCTGAGAGTGATACCGATGCCTGAATCCCCCAGGGACTGAACCATAACCTGCGAAGGAGGGTCTTTTAGGAAACGATCTTCTTCCTTGATGATATCATTAAGAACACGAAAAGCATCGTCGATGGAATCCGAATAGGAAATGGAAACTGCAATATCCAATCGTCGCTTTTCGTTACGCGAATAATTTCGGAGGGGAACCCCCCAGAGGCTGGAATTGGGGGCGGAGATGTAAATCCCGTCCGCAGTTTCCAAAATCGTGGCAAAAAGCCCCATTTCCCGGACAGAACCCATGACAGATCCGCATTCAATAAAGTCCCCTTTATTGAAGGGCCTTAGAAACAGGATAATGATTCCCGCCGCGATATTTCCAAGAGTATCCTTGAGGGCAAAGCCCACCGCGACTACCGCGCCTCCCAAAAGGGCGATGAGACCGGTGGTATTAACCCCAAAAAGATTCAGGATCATTATGAGACAGATAATAATGATCCCGTAATGAACCACCATTCGCAAAACCGAAACCAGGGTCTCATCCGCTTTTAATTTCCCGGTAACCGCTTTCTGGGTCAGGTTTCTGGAAAGCAAAATAACAATTCTGCCGCCGATAATAATCAGTACCGCGATGATGACCTTTTTGCCCATGTCAAGTATGCCTGGACTGTGTGTTTCCCATAACTGGGCAATATCTATACCCATAATTACCCCTCTATTCTCTCGCTTGCGGATTAAAGCCCTATACGATACAACTCACCGGCCCCACGGCCAAAGATCTCTTCCTCGTACATACATTCAGCCTGAACCGGCGGCGTGGGATAAATACCTGGCATCACCGCCCGGAAACGAAACTCCACTTCTTTTTTACCCGCCGGGAAACTATCCCAGTGGAACACGACTTCGTCATCCATGATGAAGCGAACCGGCGCTGCCTCCCAATAATATTCGCCCCGCCTGTTATCATCCTCCCTTGGCGGAACCGTGGAACTTGTGACAAAAGCCGCATCAACGATTTCTGCGCCTGATGGAATCGGCGCCCTTAAGGCCACAAAAGTGCGTTCCCTGGAGCTGGAAATCGTAACCTTCCTGGTATAGGTTTTGCCTGGGACAAGCACACCGTCCCTGACCTGATTCCCGTCAGAATCAAAATTTTCAGCGAAAACGCCTAAGCCCTCGTCACGGGCAGCGGCCAGTTCCGTGGGAATCCCGTAGCGTAGGCTTGCCGTGTAGTAAAGCTGCCCCGAGCCATCCCGTTCAATCCTGAGCGGGAGAAGATTGTCACGTGCAATTGTGTCCATGGGAGTATCCCCAAAAGCCCAGGATTTATTAACGGGCACGCCTCCGGCGGAACGGAAAGTGTTTTCCAGGAGCATTGTCCCTCCAAGGGAAAGTCGGGAATCAAGGCCTCCTGCCCATTGCTGTTCCTCAGCGTCTGCGATACGGCCAAAGGCGAGAACTGCCCAGTAGGAAGAAGAGGTATTTGTCCATATCCCCCGGCGCTGGCGTTCAATGAGCGAATTAGCCAGCCTCGTTGTCATGTCGTCAGACGGGGACAAAGCATGATAAAGCATGAGGGCTATCGCGTATCGATCAGTGTCATTTCCCCAGAAATTTCCTCCACGCTCGTATGTGTCGGTCAGGTCCAGGGTACGCGTCCCTGGCCGGATGAAGCGCCTTACATTGTCCCTGGCGGAAACGGCAAGGTCCCCCATCCCAAGCTCCATTGCCGCGAGGCCGGCAAACCCCCAGCCCGAAATGCCAAGCGCGTCCCCACCCCTGAGATAAGTAGTAATTTCCGTGCCAATTCTTTCGCCGTACATGGTGCGAACCCAAAGGGAATAACCCCTGATGAAGTGATCCTGAACAAAAGGCGGGAACGCGTCAATGACGCTGATATAATTCAGCAATGCCCGGGTATTTATTTCCTCCGGAATAGTATAGCCTTTCTGCCTTGCCAGCGCGACGATATGCGCAACCCGGAGTGTGACGTACCCGTTCCCGTATAGGCCGCCGGGCCAATACGGGAAGGAACCATTTTGAAGCTGGCTATTGGCGAGCGAGGCAAGCTCATCCTCAATGACCTTCTTCGGATTCTCTACCGGGCTGTCAAGCTCAAAACTCTCAAGGCGATCCGCGAATGCGACGAGGGGGAGGAGCTGCGCGGTACGCTGCTCAAGGCATCCGTAGGGGTAACTCAATAAATAACGAACCGCCTCCTTGAGCAGGGCGAGCCGTGAAACAGACAATGAAACAGAAAGGCTCCCCGTACCTTCGGGGACAAGGGAAGGAAGAACCACCCCTTCTTCAATAAAGGGATTCTCGTTCCCAAGGTTGCCGATGGCGGTAACCGTCTCGTAAAGCACCGGCCTGTCCACCCTGAGCATTCTCACGATCCTTTCGTTTACCAGGGGAGAACGGAGTGTGAAGATTATTCTGCTCTCCCCGGCGCCAAGGGCCGCTGCGTTAAACGAAACTTCCGCCGTGGTTCCGGGATCGATCCTGACTGTCTTCTCTTTATCCCCATCAATTTCCAGCACAGTGTCCCAAAGGCTGCTGCCATCGTCAACCATTTCCGTTTCCACCGAGACCCTGGCCTCAACTGCGTTCCTGTCAAGGTTGGTGAGTATCAGCGAAACCGTACCTGTGTCCCGCCAGCGGAGCTTGCGGGGCAGGGCGGCCACAGCCGTGAGGGGAGCGCTCACTCGCAGGTCCTGCTCGGCAATGCCAAAATCGCTCAAGCCCACCGCAACTGCCGTGCAACGGTAGGTGGTGAGGGAATCGGGAAGTTTGAATTTCACCCTGACGGTTCCATCAGAGCCCGTAACAAGATAGGGCTCGAAGATGGCGGTGGGCCTGAAATCCTTGCGTTCATCGAGCTTGGAACTATCTGCCTCGTCCCCGCCCTGGAGATCTGACAGGCTGTAGGTAACGGGATCAATGAGAAGCGAGCGGCTGTCCGCGCCGCGCACCCCCAGGGGGAAATTCCAGGGGCTGTAAAAGAAAGCCAGGGGATCTGGCACATGGTAGTCAATGAGGTCAACCACTCCACGATCCACCGCCATAAAGGTAAGCTCCACGCCAGGCGCGGGCCTGCCGTTATTGCTCACTTTGAGGATCACCTCCGCCTCTTCCGCCGGGCCGTAAGTGCTCTTTGCACTCTCTATTTCAATCGCGTAATGCCGGCTGTCATGATCGACAAAAAGAGTTGCAAGGCCGAAAAGCCCTTTGGGCTTGTCCAAATCCGGTTCGTAATAGGTGTGTTCCGGCGGCCCGGACCTGACCGTATAAGAAGCGATAGCCACATACATGATGGGAATATACGATTCCCTTATGGGAATGTCGATTGTCCGGGCGGAACCGTCAAGCTCGATTATCTTTTCCTCGAGTATCCCTTCCCTTTCCATTGTAAGAAGGTACTTCCCCCTGGGCAGCGGGGATTGTACAAGGAGCTTCGCTGTTTCCCCAGGAGCGTAGGAGGATCTGTCAGGCGTAAGCGTGATGCTGTCCGAGTCTCCCCTGCCCCATTGCACCCAACCGCCGCCGGTCACATAAAAACCGTATCGGGTTTGCGCGGAACGGCCCCTGGAATCCTTGCCCGAAAGGCGCACTTCCCACTGGCCGCTCTCGTTAGGCGTAAATGAAAAGACGCCTGAGTACTCCCCCCTGCCGGGACGGAAGTTCTGTTCCGTAACGGTTTCTTCGACCCTTTCCCAGCGCAGGTTTATCCTGCCCCCAATTCCGGCCTGGCGGATCTGCTTCCAATCATGGCGGACGAGCGTAAAGGAAATTGTCGGGGCATCGCCGCTTTCAAAGGGAGCGCTTTCCGGCGTGAGAAGGGCCCAGCTCAGCGTGGCGGGTGAACCAGCCGAAAGGAAATACGCTGAAGGCGATGAAGCGTCAAGAACAGGCGTTCTGTTGCTTCCCGTGTCAAGCCGGGAACCAATGTAGAAAGAAGCGGGATGAACAATTACCGCGCCCCGTGTGGAAATTTCCTGCCTTGCCGCGTCCTGTACCGAAGCCTCAAGGCGGTAGCGATAGGTAATCCCATCAACACCGTCCGCGTCAACGTTATGCTCTATATTATCGCTGCCGTCCGGCCCCAAGGTTCCCTCCCCGCTCGCCGCGAAATAGCGGCTGTCGTAGGTATCCGGGCCGAAATGCCAATAACGCCATGAGCCGCCGGGATTAAAGCCCGCAGGTTCACGGCTCCAGTAGTACGTATAGGGAGAGCCCGACAGGCCGCCCCCCGATAAATACGAAGCGGACAGGCGGCCTGATATTCTCTCACCCTGATAAGAAAGGACATCCGGGAACCTAAGCGAGGCTTCAAAGCGGAGGCGCTCAAAATTGGCCACCAGAAAGGTAATTGTATTATCTGCTCCGCCCCTGCCGCGCCTGTAACGTATAACATAACGGCCAGGCTCAAGGTTCTCAGGAAGCGTGAAGGAACCGTGGCTCCCGCCGTTATTCGTGGTTGTTCCGTTAAGGGTAACAATCGCCGGTACGTTGTAACCGCCGTTTGAAACTTCGATGTTGTAGGCCCCCGTGTATGGAAAAAAGTTTCCCCTGGAAAGGCTCCGGTCAATGCCCCGGAAAGTGACGGTTTCACCAGGCCTGTAGACCCCGCGATCCGTAAAAAGGAAAATCAGGGGTTTTTCCTGTTCAACAGCAAATGGGGTTTCCGCCGCTTCTACGTTGAAACGCCAGAGGTTATGGCTGCCGTCGGGGAGAAACTCAGCCTCATCGCCTCCTGCCATGGCGCCCATGCCTTCAATCACCTTAACGCGGAAACCTCTATCCCAATTGCTCAGATTGTAAGCTGGGTAGAGATCGGTAAAAAGGGAGATGAACTCCCCGTCACGGAAATTGAAGACCGCAAGACCCTGGGCGTCAGTCCTCCCATCGCGAACCACAGCGTTCCCTTCCTTGAGTTCCACCGTCGCGTTCACAACGGGTTCACCGGTGGAAAGCCTCGTTGCCCAAACCAGAACCTTGTTATACGCATAACGCAGTGTGATACCAATATCGGTGACCTGCACCGTGAGCCAGGTATTGGCATTGATATTCCTGTTATTCCACTGCGAACGGTAATCGTATTCCCAGGCCATGGCCACGCTGCCCTTCCCGCTGGGCCCAAGGAAAGGACTCAGATCTTCCATGAAAAAGCGTTTTTCATTCTTCGGAATCCCCGAAATATCCCAGGTCAGGAGAGCCGAAAGGGGAAGCCGCTCATAAGGACTCGAGGCGGCGGTTATCAACGAACGCATACCAAGGGGATTCTGCGCCTCCCAGGCCACCCGGGGAGGAAAACCGGCTTCCAGCATTTTCGAGCCGGAGTTGAGAAAGTACACATAGCTATTGGCTTCGCCCACCCGGACAATAGCATCGGAGCGAGCGAGAGAGCGGCCATAAATATCTTTTACTCCCGTTGACGCGACCACCCGGTAACTCGTTTCGTACTCAAGGGGTAGCCTGTTTATCACCACCGTTCTGCCGTAGACATGGACATTTTCCCTGGTAAGCACCGGCATACCCTCAACAGAAAATAGAGACGGATCAACTTCCGGGTCTACAGAATGGCTGAATTGAAGGTAAATGGGAATGCTGTCCCCTTCCTCAGTTCTGGGCCGGGCCTCGGAACGGGCCGAAGAGTCATCAAGCCTGAAAGGCCGTATCGTATGAAACGTAAAAACCCTGTCCTCTTTCGAACCAAGCCAGGACGCCTCTGAACGCGCCCCCGCGAGAATACGCAAACTCACATCCGTATCCGGGGGAAAGGTGTCGTTAAGCGTAAGAAGCACCCCCTGTTCGGCCTGATTGAGAGTCCAAAAGTATGTCTCGTTAGTTTCAGGAAGCCGGGAAAGGGTGAAAGGGTAGGTTCGCCCGGCGGCCCTGACTTCAATCCACTTACTGATTTCAGCAAGGTTTACCGGACAGGAAAAAATAAGGCTGATATTTTTGGCATCCAGAAGGTCGGCATCCCAACTGTTCACCCAGTATTCGCCCGTACCCAATCGCCAGTCCAAGACATCGAGCCGCTCTGTTTCAAAGCTGAAAGACCGTTCCCCTTCGAGGCTCTTACCCCCCAGGGATCTGATCCTGTCCGAAACCGTGACCTTGTACTCGTGCTGGGGCATATTTTCCACGTCCGGCTCAAAGGAAAGAAGCCGCGTCCCGTACCAGCGGTAAACCCCTGCAAGGGCAGGCTCAATTGTAAAAAGCCCTGCGTCCTCCCGAATCGGGTCGCCAAGCCTGGCCAGGGGAACCACGGGCTGGGAAAAGACCACATAAATCGCCGACTTTTTTATCTCACTTGGGAGCTCCCCAAAAGGGCCGTAATCCACAATCCTGAAAGGCTCGTCGCTTTCCTGTATGCTCCCTGCCCCCGTAGCCCCCTCATCAAGCGCAGCTTCGTAGTAGGCAATCCGGTAAGCGCCAAGCCCGGCAGCCGGCCTTCCGGGGGACACATGGGAAGCGGTAAAAACCGTGGTCACGGCGGTATCTTTTTTCTTGCAGGCGACAAAGCCCAAAGCCGCAAAAGCAGCTAAAATCAGCAATGGTACGAAAACGTGAGGCAGGGTATTTTTTTTCATGACAGCTCCTGGATAGGATTATAGTTATACTATAAAACCGGTTTCAAGGGATAGCTTTATTCACAATATATCCCCCCGGAATATTTTCGTGACTGCTATGCATTTCTGTATATCGCTCTTCCCCGGATTAATGATCTCGGCCCTGTTTGACAATCCGCAAATACGCCTTTTTACATTCCCGAACGTCACGGCCCTGTTGCTTGGGCATTTGCAGAGCCTTTCCGGAAACCTGCTGCAAAACCAGTCGAACAGCTCAGAATCGTTCTCAAGCTTCCTGCTTGTTTCGGTAATATTTTTTGCGTCGTTAAAGTAGATATAAAGGGCCAGATGATCCGGCTCGGCAAAAAAACCGAAAAAGCTTTTTCCGTTCAGCGTATACTCAACCTTCCAGCCGTGGCCCGATGTTATGCTTCTCAAAGGCTTGACCCTGTATTTCAGTTTAACGAGGCTAAATACTTTCAGCAATAAATCCACGCTGGCCGCGTGTTCCTTTTTCATCGTCAATTTTATGTCCTCAATTCCGGACATATCCCCGCGAAAACCTTTATAATCAAGACGCAGATAATTCGTATATTTATATTTGCCCTCCGGCGCGGAACACATAACCTGAAGGCCCAGGAACATTTTAGGAGCCGTTTTACAGGAAATGTAACACATCCCACCAAGTTCGTTAACTGTTACGCCCCTTTCCGCAAGGGCCTTCATCCTCTGACCGTTTTCTCTGTAAATATGCGGACGCTCAAGGGAACGAAGCGCTTCGTCATATTTAGTTTTCGCTATGATAAGTGAAAAATCTCTTTTACGGATTCCGTCCAATGCCATCCCGATTTTATAGAAATAATCTGGATAGAATTGAATCGCCTGTTGAAACTCGTTCCGTAGCCTACACTCCTTTGCGTCAGTTTGGTGTGCTTTTACAAAAGCGTCCTTTTTCACGGTTTTTATGTATTCGTCGTATGCCTCGGTAGGTATTGCGTATTTCGCGGGGTCGTCGTACATATCCTGGTAAAGATTTTTCATGAACTGGTAGAATTCTTTTTCTCCATTGATAATGTCAGCTTCATTAAAACCATCAATGACTGCGCCAAACGCCTCAAAGTGCGAAAGCATTGAAAGGCAATGCCATATTGATTTTTGCGCGGAACTGCCATGTCCTGCATAATTTTTCACGCCAGCTATATTCATTCTTTAATTATCCTTCGCGTAACGCGGGGCTGTAGGTAAAACACCTGACAGCCCCATGCGTCCTTAATTCTCAACCTGCTTTTTTACAACAGGGATGTAAATATCGCAAACTTTCCCCGTCTTGCCCTTGCAGCGTTCATCGTAGAGTTCAAAGTCAACGCCGTTACCGTCAAATTCATATCCCGAATTCGGAAACCACTCGGACATGATGTAATCCCATGTGCCTTGAATCGCGGGTGAAAAATTTGATTCATCGGTGGGCGGCGTACTGAATACCGCATACAAGGCTTCGGGTAATGTGCAGGCATGATACCCGTCCGGAATATCGCGGCCTTCTTTTGCTTCAACTCCGATGACGTAAACAAACTCGCCGTTTTCAGGGTTTTCGGGAAAACAGGCCCCGTACTCCGCATGATCCTTAAGGAATGATTCGCCGTGCAGTTTTTGCATTCTTCCGTCAGTTAAATACTCCGTCCAGAATTGCGGGATTGCCTTCTTGTTTTCCCCGCCTTTTGTCCTTGTATTAAGGGCAAAACCCGCAAGTTTTACGGCTTCTTTTTTCAGCATTTTTGGTTCCATTACAATACCCCCTGTCAAATAACGTTTGTTTCTCGATAGGATGGGCAGCTTCGGAACATCGAATGAGGCGTGGAAACGATAAACTTCGGGAGGGCAGCCAAAATAGCGGCGAAACGCCTTTGAAAACCCCGAGTGCGTTTCGAATCCGTAATCAACCGCTATGTCAACTATACGCCGTCCTGTCGAGAGTTCAGCCGCAGCGTAAGCCAGGCGTCGGTTCCTCACATATTCCATAATCGAATAACCGACTTCCCACTGGAACACACGGCAGAAATGATACGGTGAAAAACCCGCCCGGGCCGCCAGTTTTTCAACACTCAACTTTTCCCTGATATGCGTATCAATGTAGCTCAGCATTTCCTGCAAAATTTCAATGTAATCCAAGCCGATACCATCCTCAATGAATAAGGTATTGCTTTATTCACGGTTTTGCTGTTCCAATATTGCTTTTTTATGTTCCGGGATTGCTAAAATAAGGCGGGGTATTTCTCCATTAGAACTGCTCCTCTATCATACTCATCCCCTATGATAGCTCTTCTCAATGACCCGTAATTGTAAATAGAACAGTTCATTGACAGGCGTGGAAATACCGTGCTTTTTACCCAGCTCCATCACGGCAAGGCCGAACATCTCCAGCTCCGTTTTCTGTTTTGCGAGGACATCCTGGCACATGGAGGTACTGCCGGCAGGATCAAGGAGATTCACGGCTTTGTAAAAGCCTTCTATGTCGCCTTCATTGAGATCGATCCCCTCGGCGTTGGCTATCGCGATAACCTCGCGCATAGCCATTTCCATAAGGCGCCTGGCTTCAGGTATCTCAGCGGCCTCGCCCTTGGTTTGCAGCGTCCCATATGGCAGCCGGAGGATTGCCGTAGTTTGATTCGCCCCTACATTAATCATGAACTTGAACCAGAATGCACGTTTCATATTAGGATCAAGCTTAAACGGCACGCCTGTGCGGGTGAAGAACTCCGCGATTCTTTCCTCGCGTTCCCCGTTCCGCCCATCAGCGTCGCCAAAGTGAATAACCCCCTTCTGGGTGTAAGTGGTTGATTCCCCCTTATGCGCGGCATCGGTGGCCAGAATCATTGCCAGGGGCAGCCGCTCCCGCCCGAAGCGCCTCCCGATTATCTCCTCGCTGGAAATGCCGTTGAGCAGCGAAAGTATGATGGTATCCTTGCCCACGGAAGGGGCGATGTCTTCGATAATTTGATCCAGGTGATGAAACTTCGAGGCCACGATGATGAGGTCAGCTTTCACGCCGCCAGTGAGGCGGAAATCGAGCCTTTGACCATTCACCCAAAGGCCGTTTTTCCTGTAACGCTCAAGGCGCTCCCCCTTCGCAAGGATTGAGACGCTATCCGGCTCAGCTTTATAGATTGTCTCAGCGACAAGCAGACCGATGGCCCCCGCTCCTGCAATCAGTATAGAATTGATGGTTTTCATTTTGAATTATATCTCATCCTTCTAATTCTCCCCACAATTTTTTTTCCAAGTATTTTTTTAAACGCCTGTCGTAATAAATATTGCATTGACATATAATCTATATCACTTGCGAACCTAAAACATTCGCGATGGTAAAAAAACACTTTTTTAAGATAATTAATAAAATAACCATCATAATATTTTGTGAAAAAATTAATAATATCTTGTTCGTCTTCTTCGGAAGGCAGATACACCCATTTTAATGTCAATAAATTGAATATTTCAAAAACGTGTTTCTTTGTTTCATAATCAATTTTTATGGCACCAATATTGGGAAAATAAAAACATTTTTCTGTATCCGGAATTGGACTACGGTCTTTGAAATTTCCCTGTATATATTTTTTACCGTTTATGGCACTGAACAAAAGATTATTCGTCATTCCTCCATAAGCGTTGCATTCCACAATTTTTCCGCTGGCGGTATGGCTATTTACATCATGGAATATAATAAACGCATCATCTTTTAAAAACGGAAGGACCATCAACGTATCCAAAATTTCTCCGGGATTGGAATGCACGGTATCAATAAAGCACAAATCAATATCCACGCCGATTTCTTCCATAAATTTTAGGGATAACCCGCCAGTAAACAATGTCCATCTATCTGACAGATATGGATAAAAATCAACAATATGTCCAATGTTTTTGGTTTTTTTATCCGGCAAACATTTTTTCAGATAATCTATGGAAATCAATCGGGACTCTTTATTGTTTTTTATTGCATTAAGCATTATAACCGACGAACCTCCTTCATGAACACCTACTTCCAACAGTTTTTTGGGTTGATTTCTCAAAATAATCCCATTGAGAAATTCACGTTCCTCATTGTTCATTAAACAGACCTCGGTATAGGTATCATCCAATGAATGCAAAATCTCATTCTCTTTATCTGAAGGAATAAATAATTCAAAAGCATCCTTTTGCCATTCCATTTCCAGCTACCTCTGAAACTTTATCATAAACAGTATCGCATATTGGGTAATACAATTTCGGGGAATGGAGAATAGGGTCGTTGTTGGCTTTCGGCGCGTATTGACATCAAGCGCTATGTTCTGACCACGAATACCCTATTCCCTAATCCCTTATCTTAGAACCGGAAGCCAAAGCCCAGTGTTATACGCGGGCCGCCTACCAATGCGTATTTTTCAATAATCTTGAACATGTCATCCAGTTCGTCAATATCGGTTATTTCACCGGTAACCTTGTTCTCCAACTGTTTTACGAAGGTATCGCCAAGGCCGAATGCGAAATCGTAGCCAAGTGAGGGTTCAAAGACAAAGCCGCCCGGCCTGCCAAAATCTATCCGCCAGCCAACCCTTGGGCCCACTTTGGCATAGTGTCTTAGCGCGTTGAATTTAACGCGTTCACTGCCTTGTGGTTGTCCCATATATGTGACCGAAAAATCGCCCGAAATGTCCATCATCAAATTGCCGTAACCCAGCATTCCACCCAGAAAGAAAGCACCTTCAAACGGGTAAAAACGGCCATGGGCTTCCGCAGAAATGGCTTTCATGTCCATTTTAGCTGAGAAGGTAGCTGAACCACCGGATTCCGTGACACTTCGCCCTATATCCATGCCGACACCCAGATAGGCGCCCCTTAGCGCTATGCCCAATTTCCTGAGGACTTGCAGTTCATACTGCGCCGCAATGCCGAAACCGGTGGAATTGAGACCCAGTTCTTCCCCAGTCATGCTTTCCGCCAATTTTCCCATTTGCCCGAAAGCCAGGCCGACAATAGTGGGCCCAANATCAACGGTTATCGTATTCCTTGGCATTGATCCAAGACCTACTTGCGCAAAAACCCCTCCCGCAGCAAAAACCACGAGAACCAACATCAGTAAACCTTTCTTTGCCATTTGTATCTCCTTTACTTTGACAATAAAGTATTTCCAGGTTTTTTCTTTCTTCACTCTTCTCTTTCTTCTCTTTTCTTTCTTCTTTTTTCCCCTACCCCAGCAGCATCTCGTCATTCGCAAGCTCTTTCTTCTTGATGTCCCTGAAGCGCTGCACAAGATCGGCGGTGGTCAGTTTCGCCTTTTCGTCCGCGTCTATGTCCAAAATGATCTCACCCTCATCCATCATTAAAAGGCGGTTTCCTATCTTGATGGCGTGGGCCATATTGTGGGTGACCATCATTACCGTCAGCTCGTATTCCCTGGCAAAACGCAGGGTCAGATCCATGACCAGCTCCGCGTTCCGTGGGTCAAGGGCGGCCGTATGCTCATCCAGAAGGAGCAGGCTGGGAC
>JGI24698J34947_10001263_pt1 | contig 13238 bp, 12 predicted proteins | sample TergutMp193P3_FD_34947 | JGI IMG/M metagenome (IMG submission 34947)
GTTCCGGTTATCAGAAAAAAGAACAGGGCGATCTGAATAAGAAGGGTAAAAATAATAAGAGCCCTTCTTCTGAAAACCAGTATTAGTACTTTGTTCATTACCGTAAATTATAACACAAGAGGTTCAAAAACATCAATTTTTTCAAATTGGCCAAAGACCTGCTCCCTGCCGTACCAGCTTTATTTCATCGAAGCACATATCAAGAATTGTGGAAAAAATCCTGTCCCGTTCCTCGCCGCCGTCCAAAATCAAATCAAGCCCGTTAATGTCCTCAAGTTCCATCCCGTTTTCAAAGAGTTCGTCTTCGGGAATTGGCGGCAGTTCTTCGCCGGTCTCTTCATCGGTATAGGCTTCCATTTTGTAATTGGCCGTCATGCTTCTTTTCGCCGTTATTGAATAAAGCGGATGTTTCAGCGTTTCAATCAGGCGGATTGGGATGGGATTGTCGGGTATGCGCACCCCGGCTTCATGGCGGCGGATATCCAGTTTTTTTTCAGTTCCGGGAAGGGTTTTTAAAATAAACACATAAGGCCCAGGCGAAAGGCGGTTGATCAACCTGAAACGGGTGTTATCCAAATTGCATACTTCCACAAATTGGGAGATGCTTGAACACAGCAAAGTAAAGTGCCGCTCGTCCCTTTCCCCGGAAAGCTTCCTGAGTTTTTTTATGGCCGCCGGTGATTTTATGGAACAGACTATGCTCCAGCTTGTGTCCGTTGGAAGGGCGATAAGAGCTCCGTCTTCAATCATGCGCGCGGCGCGGTTTATTATTCTATTATCAATATTGGACGGGATAATATACTCAAGCATATATGCCTCATGGAACCCACATCAATTTGTCAGGCTCCGATTCTTTTAAAAATATGGTTTCGTAGCGTCCCGAATGGCTTGTTGAGGTTTTTTCAGGAAAATAGGTCTGCATAAAGAACCAAATTACATCAGCCATGATATTTGCGGAATTCGTGGGCGCGTAACGATACCAGATTTCTTTTTCCTCAAGAATCTTTCTTGCTTTCTCGTCGCTTGTGCAAAGTTCAGGGTCGGTAATCCGGCGTATTTCGCTTCTCAGTCCGCCGTAATTGGTCTGTCCCACAACGAACATGCGCAGGCGCTTGCTTTCATCCATCCAGTAGATTTCAAAAATCCCCCCAACAGACGGGACTTTGGAAATAATTTCATAACGGTCCGCTTTGGCAAGAGGAGACCAGTTTACATAATAGTAAACGTCCCCTTTTTTTTCCAAAAATGTAATGCCATATTCCATACCTTAATTTAACATATTAAGATTACATTTTCTATACATAAAAAATAAAGATTGTATGAAAAACAATACAATATTGATATCCGGCGTGAAGCCCGCCGTTTTGCCGTCCTGATCTAATTCCTTATGCAGCAAGGACTTACGAGCATTTTAGCTATTTTCGTAGAACTTGGCACAAATCCTGCTATATATTAAGCGCCATTTCCGCGGAAATGCGAAGGAGGCTTACATGCACAAAAAAACGGCAAAATCCAATGACAACAGCTTGCTTGCTACATACTACAGGCAGATAAAAGTATACCCTTTGTTGACGTTTGAAGACGAGCTGGAGCTGTCCAGGCGTATACAGGAAGGAAGCGCCGAAGCCCTTAACAAAATGATAAACTCCAATTTGCGGCTGGTTGTAAAAATCGCCGGACTGTACAATGTGCCTGATATCCCGGTAATGGACATTATTCAGGAAGGAAATATCGGGTTGATAAGCGCCGCGAAAAAATTCGATTACCGCAGGAACGTGCGTTTCTGCACTTACGCAAGCTGGTGGATACGGCAGTTTATAAGCCGCTTTATCGCCAATAAAAGGCGCATTGTCCGCCTGCCCCAGCAAAAAGAAGATGCTTTGCGCAAAATAAATAACGCGTATCATGTCCTGTGCCAAACGCTGATGCATCAGCCGAAAAATTCCGATATCGCGAAAGAGCTTGGAATGCCTGTTCAGGATGTAGATAATATTGTCTGCATGGCGTCGGATTCCCTTCCCTACGAACAAATTATCAATGATGAAAATGAAGCCGTATGCGCCGTTGATATTCACGAGGATTATACCTACAGTCCCGAGCGGACGCTTATGAAACAGATTTCCCATGACGGCACTATGCATATTTTGGACAAATTGAAGGACAATGAAAAACGGATCATAAGTTACCGCTATCAGTTGAACGGCTGTAAACGCCACACATTAAGGGAAATAGGGGACAAACTCGACCTTTCCCCGGAAACAGTGCGCCAAATCGAGATGAAAGCCATGAGAAAAATCCGCAGTCACGCGGACGAACTGCGCGAGTATATATACGTAGAGGCGATATAGTATATAATGAAATAATGATTGGTGAGAACGCGCTGGTAATTTACAAAAACAAGCCTGCGCTTACGAAAGAGTCAAACGACGGGAAAATTTCCATTTCTCTCCGTGACGGCGCGCAGGTAAAGGTGCGGGACAAGGATATTGAATTGATCCACCCTGGACCGGTAAGGGATTTAAGCGGGATTGAAACGGATGTTACGCCCGGGGCGGTCCGCGAAGCGTGGGAACTTTTATCGGACGAAGGCGCGCCCATTTCCCTGAAAGATTTAGCCTCTATTATATGCGGCGAATACACGCCGTCTTCCGCTTATGCCGCGTATTGCCTGCTTCTGGACGGGCTTTATTTTTCCGGCTCTATTTCCGCGATTACCCCCCGAGGCAAGGATGAAGTAACGGCGGGAGAACAAAAGCGCGGCGATAAATTGCGCGAGACGGGCGAGCGGGCGCAGTTTTTGCAGCGGATAAAAACCTGCCTGAAAAAGCCTTCACCGGACAGCCTTTTCCCTTCGGATACGCATTTTCTCCAGGACGTAGAAGCTCTCGCCTGCGGCAAATCGGCAAAGAGCCGCACGATGAGGGATTTGGGTCTTGGCGAAACTCCCGAAGATGCTCATTCCCTTCTTTTAAAGACAGGTTTCTGGACGGAGATGATAAATCCGCATCCTGCCCGTTTCGGCCTTTCCCTTAACAACCCGGACATCTGCCCAAATGCGCCGCTTGCGGAAGAACGGCGCGATCTCTGCCATCTTGCGGCGTTCGCTATTGACAGCCCGTGGAGCAATGATCCCGACGATGCCGTCTCAATTGAAACGGACGAAGCCGGAAGGAGCGTCCTGTACGTCCATATCGCGGACCCTGCGTCATCAATCGCTTTCGACAGTCCTGTAGAGAGGGAAGCCCGCGACAGGGGTACGACCCTTTACATTCCCGAAGGCGCTGTCCGTATGTTAGCTGAAGAAGCGCTGCCCATGTTTGCCCTCGGGCTTTCTGAAAAGTCGCCGGCGCTTACTTTTAAAATGACGCTTGACGAAAACGGCGAAATAATCGATACGGACATTTTTCCCTCGACAGTGAAGGTCAGGCGCATAAGTTATGAAAATGTTGACAGGGAAACGGAGGCCGCGAAAACGGCGGATTCTTCCGTGTTATGCGCTATTTTTGATTTAACCCAGCGTATTTTTAAACGCCGCTCGGCGCATGGAGCCGTAAATATTGAACTGCCGGAGACGCATATCACTGTTGAAAACGGAGAGGTAAAAATTGAGCCTATTGTACAGTACCGTTCTGCGTCTTTGGTAAGGGAGTGCATGATCACAGCCGGAGAAGGCGCTGGAATATGGGCAGCCGCGAAAGGCATTGCCTTTCCGTATATAAGCCAAGAAGTAGAGATGCAGGGAAAAATTCCCGGCGGGCTTGCCGGATCCTGGCAGCTTCGCCGCTGTATGAGGCCGCGCATTTTTTCTACAAAGCCTGGCCGCCATCAGGGACTTGGCCTTGACACTTACACGCACGTTACAAGCCCTCTGCGCCGTTACACCGATCTTTTGGCGCATATACAAATTCGCGCTTTTCTGCGCGGCGAAAAAATTCTTTCAGCCGGAGAAATTTCAGCGCGGCTTGGTTTCAGCGAAGCGGCTTCCTCGGCGGCATCGCAGGCGGAAAGGGCTTCCAACAACCACTGGACTATGGTTTATCTTTCTGGAAAAAAAGATACAGTGTGGGATGCCGCCGCGCTTGAAAACAAGGGAAACCGCTGGGCGGTGGTAATTCCGTCCCTTGCTCTTGAAGCTCAGGTTCCACTGCATAAGGATGTTTTGCCTAACGACATCGTAAAATTGACGCTGAAGTCGGTGAACATTCCCAAAGGAGAGGCGGTTTTTGTTCAATGCGGCTGAAGACGCGCGTTATCTGAAAACAAGTTTCAGATCGCGTTTTCATTAATTTCCTGTCCGCACCCATGCTTCTCCGTTTCCTGAAAAAGATTCGTTGGAAATTATTTTATATTCAAAGGTATTGCCTTCCATTGTTATTGTTAAATTATTTCCATTTACTCTGAAAATTCCGTTATATATTCTGCCGGTTGCTATATTTGCGTAACTTATACTGCCGGAATTTGCGTTTCCTGAAAATCTCATAGAAGAATTATTACCCCCGACAGGTCTATATGTTCCTATGCTGAAATTTATCGCCTGATTATCCAATGTATCCAGAATACCGGTATTTTGCGAAGGCCGGACAGCGTTGTTCCCTGTTTCAACAGCGCCGCGTTCAATTAAATAATTGCATATCTCGTTATTTCCATTTGTTCTGGCCATTGTTAGCGCCGTATTGCCGTCAGCCGCCCTTGCGTTTATGTCAGCGCCATTTTCTACGAGCAGCCTTATCATTTCAGAATTATTCCATTTGGAAGCGTATAAAAGAGGCGTCATGCCGTCAGCGTAATTTGCGGATGAAGGATATTTGTAATTTACATCAACTCCCGGTTGAATAAATTGCCTTGCGAGGTCAAATCTTTGTTTTTCCATTGCCAAGAGCAATATTTCGCCGTTTGGCCTTGCCCCGTTTCGCATTAATAATTGAATAACGGCATTTGTGTGATTCCTGTTAATTGCGGTATATAAGTCGAAACTGCCAGGAAGAATATTTTTACTTATTAAAAAATTTAATACATTTCCCGCATTCTCTCCATGAGAATAAGTCAATGCGAAATTCATCACGAGCCGTTTATCCTGCGCCGACATTGAACTTATATTTTCGTTTATAATCATTTCGGTTTTTCTAAAGTCGCTGTAAACCAACGAATTAATCAAATCCCAATAGTAGTCGTTTGCGTATAACATTCCAAAGTGAAATAGAAATAATACGGCAAAGACGGAGATTTTCTTATTCATTTTGATATTTTATAAAATATAATACTATTTGTCAAGCACAAATTTTCCAATAATGGGAATCTAGTCTATTGCGCCGCCGACCGGCAGCATGGCAGTAAGGTTATCTATAGTTAAAACAACGGATTGAATGTCCCGGATTTATTTCGCATAGCGCAGGATGTTCGCGGAAACAACGATCAACCGCTTTCGGACACCTCGGCGCGAAAGAGCAGGATGCGGAATTAAGAATTTCACCGCTGGGTTTCACGTAGTTTTTGGCGCGGTTTTCTGATTCCGCGAGGTCATCTTGTGTAGTCTCATTTAATTCGTTGTTTTCTCCTCCGTGCAGTCCCCCGCCCGCCGCAGAGGAAAACAAAAGCTGCGTATACGGATGAAGCCCCTCTTTGTACAAATCAGCCGCAGGGGCTTCTTCCATCAGTTCGCCTCGGTACATTACGCCTATGCGGTCGCAGAAGTAGCACGCTACTTTTAAATCGTGCGCGATGAACAAGAACGACATATCCCTCTTTTCGCGGATGTCGAGTAACAGGTTGAGAATCTGTCCCTGAATAGAAACGTCCAGCGCGGAGACTACCTCGTCGCAGATTAAAAGTTCAGGCTCCATTAAAAGTGCGCGCGCGATGGAAATTCTCTGGCGCTGGCCGCCTGAAAATTCCGAAGGCCGTTTTTCCAAGTCGGCGGCTTGAAGCCCCGCCTCTTCCAAAATGGCAGCCGCTTTTCCGCGCAGTTCCTTCTCACTGATCCCGCGCCTTCCAAGCGGGCGGCGGCAGCCGGAAACCAAAACTTCGTAAACGCTCATGCGCGGATTGAGCGAGCGCGCGGGGTCTTGAAACACATAACGCACTTTTTCGCGGTACTGCCGCAAATTTTCTTTTTTTAGGGAGGCTACGTTGACTGAATCCGAAGGCGCGTTTCCATGATAATACAGAATTTCCCCGGCGTCAGCTTCGTACATCCGCACAAGCATCCGCGCGGTTGTGGTCTTTCCGCAGCCGGATTCGCCTACAAGCCCGTAAGATTCATTTTTGCCGATTGAAAAAGAGATGTCGTTTACCGCGTTGACAAAACGCCCGAAGCGGGCAAAAAAGCCCGCCTCAAGGTTAAAACGTTTGCATAAATGGGAAACAGTCAATACCGCCATGAAGTTCATTATAGAACAATGGCGGTATTTAGACAGCCCCCTTGATTGGATTACCTGACAGGCCCGCCCAGCGCAGTCAAGGCGTTAGTTGCCATGTTTCGTTCCTGCGAGGTATAGCTCGCCGTGCGTCCTATTAAATCCAAAAGGTTTCTAATATCATTGGATTGAGTTCCGGTGGTTCCAATACAGGAGACTACCCATTCAAAAACCCGCCTCTCTTTGTTTGCCCAGGGGCCGCTCCGCCTTCTGCCGTGGAGTTCCATTAGGAATTTATGGAGAAGCTCAATCGACTGCTCCGTTTTTACGGCCGCCAGCGCGTTAAGGGTCAGCATGATTTCATCAAAGTCAGGCGAGCTGTTTATAAAATTTCTGCTGTATGAAAATTCAAGATTGGTGTAAACCGAATCGTCGGAAACCCCGAACTGCCTTATGGCGTCGATTGCTCCCTTTCTCAGTTCCCTTAAGTTTGTCTGAAAGTTTCGATTGTTGGTGGCGTAGCTCCAACCTGTCTCAAGAGCCGCCGCCGCGACTTTGGCTTTGGAAGGATTTGGGGCCCTTGTTCGGAGCAATTCATTCCACGCCGTTAATTTTGTCCTCGGGTCGCTTGAGGGTTCCTGAATAATCTCGATTAGAACGTCTGCGGGATCATCAACAATATTGGGAAGGGCGTTGAAGGCCATTTCCTTTACGGGAGGATCATAGGGGCCGACATAAACAAAAAATATCGGCCTGTAGCCTCTGATGTCCTTTAAGGCTTCCAGCGCGTTTATGCAGCCGATAATTGTCAATTGCGCCCTGCGCCTGAACTCAGGCTCGGTTGCAGGTTGAGTATTAAAGTCGTTCAGGCGTTGAACAATCTGCGGAACAAAATTGACCGCGTTTATCTGTCCCAGCGCGATCAGCGCGGCCCGCATTGAGCTTCCGTCGTTTGCGCCCCTGACAATGTCAAACAGCTCGACTACCTGCCATATGTCCCCGGCGGCGGCGGTGTATTTTTCAGCCGCAAGCCCCTCGCACAGAATTACGGCGGACCTTTCCGCGGCGGCGCGTTCTGTATTTGTCCTGATATCAGGCGCTCTTAAAATGAGGAATTTCAGCGCATTGTGGTAAAATTCCCCGATTCCTGTAGCCCCGGAATCCCGTACCACTTCCAGCGTTGCCAGCCGCTCGGCGAAAGTACTGTCCGTCCTCATGTATTCTTCGGTGAGAAATGACATATTCTGGGAAAAGACAGCCATACCGGTAAACAATAAAAATACTGTTAATATTATACGTTTCATAAAAGTATTATACAGGAAAAGCTGGTAAATATCAATTACTATGGCGATTATTTTGGGCGTTATGCCGGGGTTGTTGATATGCCCCAAAATTTGCGGTAAACTTACCCCATGCTTGAAAAATTTATCAAGGCGCTGTTCGGTTCCCAGCATGAGCGGGACTTGAAAGCCCTGCTTCCGATACTGCACAGGGTAAACGAAAAAGAGGCTTGGGCGGCGGCCCTTGCGGCGGAGGAATTTCCCCGCCATACCGCGCTTTTCCGCGAGAGGCATAAAAACGGCGAAAGCCTCGACAGCCTTCTGCCGGAAGCCTTCGCCCTGGCGCGGGAAGCGGCGCGCCGCACGCTCAACGAAAGGCCCTACGACGTGCAGACGCTCGGCTCCATTGTCCTGCATCATGGCAAAATCGTCGAAATGAAAACCGGCGAGGGCAAAACCCTGATGTCGGTCTCCGCCGCCTACCTTAACGCCATTCCGGGAAAAGGCATTCATGTTGTTACCGTCAACGACTATCTGGCAAGCCGCGACGCCGAGTGGATGAGGCCCATTTTCAGCTATCTCGGCCTGACAGTCGGCGCTATTCTTTCCCACATGGACAACGCGCTGCGCAAGGAAAATTACGCCTGCGACATTACCTACGGAACCAATAACGAGTTCGGTTTCGATTACCTCCGCGACAATATGCACCGCGATATGGAAAGCCGCGTCCAGCGCGGGCACAATTTCTGCATAGTAGATGAAATCGATTCAATTTTAATTGACGAAGCGCGCACTCCGTTGATCATTTCAGGCGCGGCGGAAGACGACACATTTAAATTCGCCGAAGTTGACAAATTGCTTGGCAGTCTTAAGGAAGTTGAAAAAAAAGAGAACGGTGAATACCCCGATGAAACGCGCGGCGAGGAAGTAAAAGGCGATTATAAAATCAACGAAAAAAATAAAGGTATTTCTTTCAGCAACCAGGGACTTGCAAATATTGAGGAAATTCTTAAAAAACGGAATCTTATTCAGGGCGCAATAGTGGACGAGGAAAATTTCGAGTACATCCACTATTTTACGCAGGCGTTAAAGGCGCACAAACTTTTTCATATTGACGTTGACTATGTAATTGAAGACGGCCAGGTTCAGATTGTCGATGAATTTACAGGCCGCATTTTGCACGGCAGACGGTATTCCGACGGGCTTCATCAGGCGATTGAAGCAAAAGAGCGGATTAAAATAGCCCAGCGAAACAGAACTCTGGCGACGATTACCTTTCAGAATTATTTTAGGCTTTATAAAAAAATCTCCGGCATGACAGGCACTGCGGATACCGAAGCCGTCGAGTTCGCGAAGATATACAACCTAGAAGTGGTCGTTGTTCCGACAAACCTGCCGGTTGCCCGTCTGGACGAAGACGATTTGGTTTATTTAAACGAATCTGACAAGTACAAAGCGTTATGTGACGAAATAGCCGAAGCGCATAAAAAGGGCCAGCCGATGCTAGTCGGGACTGTTTCCATTGAAAAATCCGAAAAAATTTCCGCCCTTCTTTCACGGCGGGGAGTCCGTCACGAAGTATTGAACGCGAAAAACCACGCACGGGAGGCGCTTATTATATCCGAAGCGGGCGCGAAGGGGTCTGTTACGATAGCGACTAACATGGCCGGACGCGGCACGGATATAAAACTTGGGGGAAACCCTGAACACCGCGCCCGCCGCCGCGCCGGAACAAACGCTACAGAAGAGCAGTACGCCGCCGTTTACCGCGAGGAACTTGAAAAATGGAAAAGCGATTATGAGGAAGTAAAATCTCTCGGAGGGCTTTATGTAATAGGGACGGAACGTCATGAAAGCCGGCGCATTGACAACCAGCTTCGCGGGCGGTCGGGGCGGCAGGGCGATCCTGGAAAGAGCAAGTTTTTCATTTCGATGGACGATGAGCTTATGCGGCTTTTCGGCGGCGAAAAAATGAAGAACATAATGTCGCGTATCGGCATGGGCGGCGGAGAGCCGATTTTCCACCCTATGCTGAACCGGAGCATTGAAAACGCGCAGAAAAAGGTTGAGGAGCGCAACTTTGAAATCCGCAAGCATCTTTTGGAATACGACGACGTTTTAAACCAGCAGCGCAAGTACATTTACGAACAGCGTGACGCGATACTTTTGGACGAGGATTTGAAGAAGCGCGTAAACGACGCTACAGCGGCAATGGTTGGCGATTATATAGACGAGTTTAAGGAAGCCTCGAAGCGTGACATGAATGAGGCGATCAAGGATTTTACGGAAAAACTTCGCGCGAAGTTCGGCTATAGTCTTGCTCTTGAAAATGACAGCAAGGAATTCAGAAATCCCGAAATGCTGGAAAAACTCGTCGCCGCCGCGCTTGAAAACGATCTTGTCGAAAAGGAAACCCTTATCGGCCATAATTACCTGAATCTGATAATCCGCGATAATTATCTTTACTCTGTTGACCGCAAATGGCTGGATCATCTTGAAAACATGGAAGCCCTGCGCGAAGCGGTGTACCTGCGCCATTACGCGCAAAAAAATCCGCTGACAGAGTACAAGGTTGAAGGTTTCAGAATTTTTGAAACGATGATAGAGGAGATCAGGCAGGAGATTGCCTCCCGTCTTCACCTTATACGAATTCAGGTTTCAGAAGGCGGTCCGCGCAGGCCTGCTAGCCGCTCAGCCGGCTCAAACCAGACGGCAAGCCACAGCAGCGCAGATTCTTTTGGAACCGCGTCTTTTGGCGGAGCGTCTTCCGGCGGGAGCGGTGCGGGCGCTTCGCCTATGGGAAGGGCGAGTCAGCCTACCGGCGCGACGGTGGTCCGCAGCCAGCCGAAAGTAGGAAGAAACGACCCTTGTCCCTGCGGCAGCGGAAAAAAATACAAACATTGTCATGGCCGTTAGCCAAATGCGCCGGGAACCGCGTAATGTCAAAATAATTTCTGTTTAATGATTTGGGCGCTTGTTTACCGCTAAATATTTTTAATAAACGGCCATATAGTTATTGAACTTTTTTGTTGATTTTGTCTAATATATAACTATGGGTATATCTGAACGAAGGGAACGGGAAAAAAACGAAAGGCGCAAAACTATTCTTGACTGCGCCAGAGAGCTGATTTTGACTCAGGGGGTACAGCGGGTCAGCATGGAGGAAATAGCCCATAAGGCGGAGCTTTCCAAAGCTACGGTTTACCTGTATTTTTCCAGCAAGGACATTTTATTCAACGAAATTTGCGAGGATGCGGCGCGTTTTTTTTTGGATCATTTAAAGCCGTTTTTGGAATCGGGCGTTACGGGCATGGATGCGCTTAAATATTTCTGGCGCGGCTATGACGAGCTGTTTGGAAATACCGATGAAATGGTCATTATTTTTCAAGTCCGCAATTTTTTATACCCTGGTCTGCCCATTGTTCCTCTGGAAGATCAAATCAGGTCGCCCAATGTGGACGCTATTCTCGGAGCGCTGCTGAATATGATAGAACAATGCAAAGCGGAGGGTGTTTTCGACTCTTCCCTTGATTCGGCAATGGCGGCGCGCCTGCTATTATCAACATTTTCCTCGACCATAGAAAACGCCTCCCACCTTCCCCCCGAATTGCGAAAATCCCGCCTTAAAGAAGATATGAAAAACGCTTTCCAAATAATGATCCGCGGTTTCGCCAGTGAAGGCATGAAACGCTCTATGTTGAGTATGTTATAGTGGAATCAAGTCGTTAACGAGGCAATCGCTTCCTGAGTCATGCTGTCGCACATTTCGTTGTATTCGTTTCCGGCGTGGCCTTTGACCCATTCCCATTTTAGCGGAAACTCGCCCGCGAGAGCGTCGAGTTCTACCCACAGGTCTTTGTTCTTGACAGGCGATTTGTCGCTGGTCCGCCACGAATTGCGTTTCCATGTGCGTATCCAATCCGTGATGCCCTTCTGCACATACTGAGAATCGGTGTAAACCGCCGCCTGGCGCGGAATGCCGCGCATGGTTTTAAGTGCGCGTAACGCCGAAATGACGGCGGTAAGTTCCATGCGGTTGTTGGTCGTTTCTTTTTCCGCGCCTTTTGCCTGGGCGATTATTTGCCCGCCCTGAAAAGTTTGCTGAACCATGACATAAGCCCATCCGCCGGGACCCGGATTTCCCGAACAGCCGCCGTCGGTGTAAATTTTCAAAGACGCTTCCATAATACTTTCTCCGCCGCCATTAAATTTTCTTTAGCAATGTCGCCAGCATTACCGCTTTGATCGTGTGTTTGCGGTTTTCAGCCTGATCCCACGCCTTCGACTGCGGGCCGTCAATTACTCCGACGGTTACTTCTTCGCCCTTTACGGCGGGAAGGCAGTGCAGAAAAATGCTGTCCCTCTTGCCTGTCTTTTCCATAAGCGCCTCGTTCACCTGATACGGGCTTAAAAGCCGCAGGCGTTCATCCCTTTTATCTTCCTCTCCCATTGAAATCCATACGTCGGTGTAAAGAGCGTCCGCGCCTTTTACCGCGCCTGTGTCCGGCGTTACGGTTATGACGGCTCCTGATTTTTCCGCAAACGAGGCGCACTGCCTTCGCAGGCCGTCATCGGGATTAAGTTCAGCCGGAGTTATCACCGTGAAGTGCGTCCCAAGTTTGGCGCAGATTATCATAAGAGAACGCGCCACATTGTTCCTGCCGTCGCCTGCATAGCAGAGCGTTCGCCCCTTTACCGCGCCAAAACTTTCTTCCAGAGTCAGGAAATCCGCGAGTACTTGAGTGGGATGATAAAGATCGGTCAGTCCGTTGTATACCGGCACTTTTGAATATTCAGCCAGAGTTTCGGCGGTTTCCTGCTTGAAGCCGCGAAATTGAATCGCGCTGAACATTCTGCCGAGAACGCGGGCAGTATCTTCCAGCGCTTCCTTCCCGTTCAGATGAATGTCCTGGGTAGAGAGAAAAACGGGATGGCCGCCTTCCTCGCCGAACGCTGTTTCAAAAGAGCACCTTGTGCGGGTGGAGCGTTTTTCAAAGAGCATGGCGAGGGTCTTTCCCTGAAAGCGCCGGAAAATTCTGCCGCTTTTCGATTCGGCCTTTACCCTTTTCGACAGCTTCAATAAATATTGAATTTCCTCCTGCGAGTAATCCAACAGCGTGAGAAAAGATCGCCCAAATAATGATATAGCCACCTTTTAACCTCCTGACATAATAGTATAATATGAATCAAATTTGATTCAAGGTGAGGTAGGATTATGCCCGAAATGGACGGCTACGAAGCGACACGCCAAATAAGAGCGTTGAATGTTCCCGAAGCAAAAACCATCCGCATAATTGCCATGACAGCTAACGTATTCCGCGAGGACATTGAGCGGTGTCTTGAAGCCGGAATGGATAACCATGTAGGAAAGCCTCTCGATTTTGAAGATGTCATAGGTAAATTGTACCAGTATCTGCCGAAGAAGTAGGGGAGCGGGAGATTTTTGCACGCTCTCGCGTGGGGCAGTCCGCCCTTTGAGATTTTTACGAACCTTGTCTTTTTTTCAAAAATAGGATAAACTTCTTCTTATGAGTGAATTAAACATTTCCCAAATCAAAGAAAGAGCGAAAGATTATATCGCCAAAGAAAAAGATGCCAATTTCAG
>JGI24698J34947_10001264_pt1 | contig 13235 bp, 6 predicted proteins | sample TergutMp193P3_FD_34947 | JGI IMG/M metagenome (IMG submission 34947)
TCAAGCAGATTGGTTTTTCGGTTTGCTTTTAGCTCCGCCTTGCCGAGGTTTTTGAGGTTCTCCAAAAACCGCCCGAGAAAAAATGAATAAGCGCCGAGTATNCGCGTTTCCTTAAAATATTCCCTGTCCGTGATGGTTTTGTCNTAATAATCGTACTTGCGCCTTATGGGGGCGGCCTTATCCTCGAATTTCGCGATAATTCCCGTACGCAGTAACTGGCCCAGTAGAACCGGGACAAACACGAGCACAATCGCCATAACGAACTGCGGTTTTAAGTAATGAAGATAAAACCCCATAAAAACAAAATAAGGGAGATAAAAAGTAAAAATCGTCATGCCTATTTCAATGATAAAAGTAACCGTTCCCGCTCCCTCGGAGGCTTTTTCAATATCGTCATGGAATTTTGTGTCCTCAAGGCATACAGGATCGATACGCGCCATTTTATCGTGTATTATTTTTGCCGTTTCTCCGTTCATTTTATTGAATATTATGTCGTGCATGAAATTATGGACGCCGTTCAACACCTCCCTTGCGATAAACGTCAGTCCCAATGCCGCAATCATAAAATATACACGGCTTAGGGATTCGCTTTTCGTCAGAACGTCGGCGACGGAATCATAAAACTGTTGGCTGAAAAACGTGGAAACCCCATACGAAACGCCGTGTACAATACCGACTAAATTAACCATAATAAAGAATACTGGGAAAACACGAAAGAACAATTTTAACCCGAAAGCCGCGACTTTAAAGAATGAAACCCTGGGGCGTTTGTCAGGCATATACGGTCGCCTCCCCGGATTGTTCATTTTCGCTTTTATACCATTCAGCCTGCGAATTGAACATCTGGAAGTATATGCCTTTTTTCGCCATCAAAACGGAATGCGAGCCGCTCTCAATAATTTTACCGTCCGAAAGAACATAAATAATGTCCGCGAGTTTTGTTGAGCCGAGGCGGTGGCTAATAAATATTGTTGTCATCCCCTTTGAAATCTGCTCGAAATTGCGGTAAACCATACTTTCGCCAATCGGATCGAGCGCCGCCGTTGGTTCGTCGAGGATCTTCAGCGGTGCGGTGCTTAAAACGCTTCGGGCCATCGCAACGCGCTGCCATTCACCGCCTGATATATCCGCGCCGTTTTCCAGTATTTTTCCGAGCGGAGTATCAAGGCCGTCTTTCAATTTTGAAACGGCCTCGGACATTCCCGTGAGTTCCAGCGCGTTTTCAACATCCTTACGGTTTTCAGGATTATCGAGATCGGCTATCGCGACATTGTCGTAAAGCGATATATAATATTTCGCGAAGTCCTGATATACGACCGAAGAAAGCCCTTTTATTTCCGCCTGTGTTAAATCCCGTATGGACCGTCCATCAATGGCTATTTCCCCCTCAAAATTACTGTAAAGCCCGGTTATCAATTTTGTAATCGTTGTTTTTCCCACCCCGTTTACCCCGACAAAGGAATAGTGTCTGCCGTTTTCTATTGTGAACGAAATTTTGTCGAGGATGAGTTTATCTGTTCCCGGATACGCGAAACTCACGTTTCTGAATTCGATCAAATTAAAACCCATGTTTTTTTCGGGTTTGACCGCCGCGTCTCCATACTCGTCAAGCGTCATAAATTCCGTAAGGTCTTTCAGGTATTCCCGCTTGCGTGACAGGTCTTCAACTATCCAGTTTACTCCCCATGACAGCCTGCTCGCCAGGCCGAATACGGCGCCCATCAACGCGATAAACATACCGATGCTTATGCTCCCATTAACAACAGGGGGAATCAGTGCGAGCATCGCGCCGACCGAATATACGGTAGTCACAATGCCGCCTGTTTTACTCTTGATAAAATTCCAGCGTGATACTTTAAGCCGGAATTTACGGGCAAATTCATATTTCTCCGAGAACTGCTCGTTAAGGCTGCCGGTATAGCCGTATAGGTTACGTTCTTCAAAGGCGTCGCGGCTTTTCATCACGCCGGATAAATAATTTACCCTGCGATCAATTTTCGTCATTTCCTTGTCCGCGTCATAACTTTGTTTGCCCGCCTTTGTGGCTATGTATAGAATTGGGATACTCGCTATAAGCATTGTGACCGCTACCCACCACACCTGCGTGAATAACGTGATGACTATTCCCATTACATATACGGTAAGATTTACTATATCCAGAATTCGGGTATACATTTCCCATACGTTGCCCGCGAAAGGCGGACAGACGCGGTTAATCAAATCGGCGGTTTTTGGATTTTCTATGTGGCGGTATTCCAGCCGGGCGCGTTTTGCAAGCATTTCCGGAACCAGCTTTTTACGGTAGTATATGTTCCGGCTGCAATCTATCAAATTCATTAATACGCCGATCAGGGCGTTATACAGCATTATTCCCGCGAGAAACGCCACAGGCCTGTATACTGAAAAGACACCGGCTTTATGGTTATATATCAGAATCGCGGTGTTAAGAAAATCGGCGGTAATAAAAATTGAAAGCGTCGGCAGTAACGCGTCAACGATGTAATTAACGGCAAAAATGATCGAATACACCGGTGAAGTCCTAAACGACATGGTTACCATGTCTGGGAAGCCGTAATTTTTCTGTCTGAGCAGCCGATAGCCGTCACGGGATTTCATGCGATAAAATTCTTTTAATCAAAGCTTTACCGTTATGTGCTCTTTTTCCCCGTTCACATTCAAAAGCAGGCCATCCTTGCCGTCTTTAGCTTCCGCCCCGGTAATTTGGCTGTAACCGTGGATGTTGCGGAGGCAAAGCGTCCACGGCTTTTTTAGGCCGCTCGTGGCGACGCTGATTTCATCCTTCAGCCGGATGATCTTTATTTTTCCCTCGATGTTTCCGCGACTGTCGCATAACTCGAAGGAAGCCGTTCTGCCGTCATCCAGCTCAAACAAGTGAAAGGTGATTCCATCGGCGTAATCGTAATCGGGACGGCTGTGGTTGCTGCCGAAAGGCAGTATTGAATTGGGCCGGGCGAGGAGTGGCAGGCTGAAGTAGTTGTGATTCTCGCTTTGCCACTTGCCGCCTTCGATAATTTTACCTGAAATAATGTTGGTCCATTTTCCCTCAGGAAGGTAGTAACTCACGTCGCCGCTCTCACAAAAGACCGGGGCCGCAAGAAGATCGTTTCCAAGCATGAACTGTCGGTCGGCATAAGCACAGGACGGGTCATCGGGAAACTCCATGACCATTGCCCGCATCAGGGGAAGGCCCTCCACTGCGGCCTCAAGTGCGGCGCGATAAAGGTAGGGCATGAGCGTGAATTTCAATTCCGTGAAAAACCGGAGTACATCGCTTGCTTCATCGTCGAAATTCCACGGGACCCTGTACGATACGTTTCCGTGAAGCCTGGAGTGCGAACTCAAAAGGCCGAACGCGACCCAACGCTTGAAGAGGTCCGCCGTCGCGGTGCTTTCAAAACCGCTGATGTCGTGGCTCCAGAAGCCGAAGCCGGAGAGGCTCAACGAGAGGCCGCCCCTGAGGGTTTCCGCCATGGATTCATAAGAGGCGGAACAGTCGCCGCCCCAGTGAACCGGGAAGCGCTGGCCGCCCAGCGTCGCGGAACGGGCAAACACGAGGGCATCGCCTTTTCCTCTTGTCTTCTCCAGCAGATCAAAAACGGTTTTGTTGTAAAGATGGGTGTAGTAGTTGTGCATCTTTTCGCCGTCAGCGCCGTTATGCCAAACTACGTCAAGCGGAATCCGCTCGCCGAAGTCGGTCTTGAAGCAGTCTACCCCCATGTCAAGCAGGGCTTTGAGTTTTTCCTCGTACCACGCCGCCGCCTCAGGGTTTGTAAAATCCACCAGCGCCATTCCCGCCTGCCATCGATCCCACTGCCACACGTCACCGTTTGCCTTTTTAACGAGAAAGCCCTTTTCCATGCCCTCGTCAAAGAGGTATGACTTTTGTGCAATGTATGGATTAATCCACACGCAAATCTTGAGCCCCTTCTTTTTGAGCCTGTCCAGCATTGCGGGCGGGTCCGGAAACTGGGCCTTGTCCCACTGGAAATCCACCCACTGGTATGGTCTCATCCAGAAGCAGTCGAAGTGAAACACGGAAAGGGGGATGTTCCTCTCCGCCATGCCGCCGATAAAGCCGTTAACGGTATCTTCGTCATAATTCGTGGTAAAGGAAGTGCTGAGCCAGAGCCCGAACGACCAGGCGGGCGGCAGGGCAGGTCGCCCGCAGAGGGCGGTGTAATTACGCATAACGTCTTTGAGATCGTTGCCCGCTATAAGGTAGTAATCGATGGTTTCTCCCGAAACGGCGAACTGCGCCGCGCTTACCACCTCGGAAGCGATTTCAAAAGATACCCTGCCGGGATTGTTTACCAGGACACCGTAACCGCCGTTTGTAATATAAAACGGGATGTTCTTGTATGCCTGTTCGCTCGAAGTCCCTCCGTCTTCGTTCCAAATCTCAACGGACTGGCCGTTTTTCACGAAGGGGGTGAACCGTTCCCCAAGGCCGTAAACTGTTTCGCCAACGCCAAGGCTCAGGTACTGTGCCATGTACGGTTTCCCCAACGGATCCATAAAATGGCCTGAGAGCCTTCCTATCGCAGTGGTAAGGTTTTTTTCCCCGCGATGGAAACGCAGATTGAAGGGCCCCTTTGAGTCGATCGTCACGGCAAGGCTGCCTGAAGCGAAGGTCCAAGCGCCGTCCTTTTCCGTGATTTCCGTCCCTGCCCCGTCCGGGGCAAGGTCGAACGCCGGCGGTACGGATCTCCCTCCCTTGTGGCGGAATGTCCTGACACGGACAATATCCGGCATAGGCGACGAAATAATTGCGTTTAAAAGCGGGCTGAGGGTATCCCCCCGGTGGTTGATCCTTCTTATCGCCGCGAAGACATGAAGCTCATTCCCCCCGATTTCGCATTCATATAATTGCGCGTAACCGAGGTGATTGTAACCTTCCCTGATCTGCCAATAACCGTCACGAAATTTCATGCCTTGCTCCTGTGTTATACGCTATATTCCACTGACCCCTGACCCAGACCAGCATCTCACCTGGTTTCCTGTTTGCCCACGCGTAATAGGGAATCCAAAGCAATTCAACGTCTTCAACCCAGGGAAGAGACGTGGCCGGAAGGTAAAGATCATTTCCTTCCCAACGTAAAAGCCGTTTCCCTTTGCACGATAATGTCACCACACCTTCCAGCAGCCCGCTTTCATACTTGACCCTGAACTCAGGCGTCCCGTCAATATAAACCATGTGCAGGTCTTTTCCGTTGTCAACCTCTTCAAGGCAGTATACGACGGGCCCCCGCATTACGGCAACTTTACCTATGTCGTCACGAACAAAGGGATTGGCTTCCATAACGGTAACAGGCATATCAAATATAATACCAACTTTATCGCCGCTTTGCCACTCCCGGTTGATGAGGGCATACCCGTCTTCAACCGGGTATTTCGCTTCCTGCCCGTTAACTGCTATAGTGTACCTCGCGCACCATGCGGGAATGCGAATCCCGTAAGTGAAGTTTGCTTTTCCCGTCATACCGAAAGATACCTCGATCTTCTCTTCCCAGGGATACTTTGTCTCCATGCTCACTTCCACATCTGCGCCGCCCAGCTTTACCTTGAGATTGTTGCCCAGAAAGAGATGGCTGTAGAGCGCGTCGGGCCGTGAGGAGTAAGCGTATGAGCCCAGCGACGCGATCAAACGCGCAAGGTTCGGCGGACAGCAGGCGCAAGAGAACCACTTCTGCCGTTCCACTTTGTGGCCCTGAAGGATATCATATTTCTCGAACTTTTCGGGATTGACTTCGAGGGGATTCACATAGAAAAATTTCTTCCCGTCCAGCGACATACCGCTGATTGTGCCGTTGTAAAGCGTCTTTTCCAGAACATCCGCATACACGCCTTTTGGCGCGATAGACGACATCCGTTTTGCGAAAAACGCAAGCCCTATCGCCGCGCAGGTTTCACCGTACACCAAATCATTCGGCAGATCATAATCGTAAGTAAAAGCCTCCCCGTGACCGGTCTGCCCGATTGCCCCGGTTATGTACATTTGCGAATTTACGATATTGTCCCATAGCGCATCACAAGCACCCATTAAGGTATCATCGCAGCTTATCCGGGCTGCGTCCGCCATGCCGGAATAGAGGTACACCGCGCGCACGGCGTGTCCCTGTGCCGCCTTCTGCTCACGCACCGGCTTATCCGCCTGGTAATACCGGTACTTCATGTTGGATCTTTCCCAGTGCGCGGGATTGTTGTGCTTTTTCCCCTCTTCCTCAAAATACAGAGGCTGCTTGCCGCGTTCATCGATAAAATACTTTGCCAATCTGAAATGCTTCTCGTTATGCGTAATCTCATAGAGTTTGACAAGTGCCATTTCGAGAATTTCATGCCCGGGATAGCCGCGCAATTTCCCCTCTTCCGGCCCTATATGCCTGTCCACGCAGTCAACGTATTTAATTAGGGCGTCCAGGAGCTTCCGTTTTCCGGTGGCATGGAAATAAGCCGCCCCGCCTTCTATAAAATGTCCCAGACAGTAAAGTTCGTGATGGTCGCGCAGGTTGGTAAAACGTTTATCAAGACCCTTAATAATATAGTAGGTATTCAAATAGCCGTCGCCCTGCTGGGCGTTGCAGACGATATCAATAGCGTCATCCGCAATCTTCTCAAGGGCCGGGTCAGGATGCCAGGTCAGGGACCAGGCGACGGCCTCCACCCATTTGGCGAAATCGCTGTCCTGGAACACATACCCGCCAAAACCAAGGCTGTTATCAAGGCCGTAGTTCAATGCAGGATGGGTCATCTGGGCGGCTATTTTGAAATTTCGCATACAATAGCTGGGTTCGGCGTCAGGAACACGGTCGTTGAGGGCTTCCCATTGGTAAGGAATGACCTGGGTGCGAACCCGTTCCATAATGGAACCCCAGAAACTGTCGGTAACCGTGATGTCCTTTACCGAAACATGAGTTGTAAATTTTGACTTGTCCATGATCACATCCTGTGAGTGCTAAATTTAAAACTATTACCTAAACGCTTAGGTAAATTCGTCAAAAAAAAGAGGCAACGCTCCGTCCCCAGAAGTATATGATAATCCCGCCCTTCCCGGCTTGTCAAGCAAACGGAACCCATTGGCGTTTATACCCTAAAATAAGGGATCAGAGCTTGATTGGGATTTGCCATGTAAGTTTAATTACCGAAACTTCGTTATTACATGGCAGTGTCAATGATAATCCGCCGTCATCCGCAACTTCCCCGATGTGTATGCTGCCCAGACCCTCGGCTGTAACGGCCAGAGTAATGCTGCCAACGGTGCCGCATGGGTCTATCCTGAAAGAGAGCTGCCGATCATCAAAAGTAAAGGCGCCGTCGAATCGTCCTTTGTCGATGGTGACATGCAGCCTGCTTTCCTTTGTCACGATGTGGAAGCGGCGCTGGACGCCATCTTCGCAAAACACCTGATTGCCCTGTATATGACCCCCGTAACAGATAAGGCCGAACTCCGGGTCTTTCGCCACGATGGTCGCCGCCCCCCGAAGCGCGCCGCAGAAGCCCAGGTCTATCTCGCAGGAGTAGTACCAGGGCCCGCCGTGGTGTTCCTGGTCCAGCCAGGTTTTTCCCGCAGCCATGGGCTCAAAGCCGCCTGAGGCCGCACCGTCATGCTCAGGTCCAGGGAACCAGTAGCCGGTGTTCAACAGCGCCCACGAACTCAGCAAAGAGCCGTAGCCCAGGCGCAGTAGCCGGAACGGGTCGTCCGCGTAGTATAGCGCGTAATCCAGGATCGCCCAGCCGCCCATCTGCGACATATAGCTGAGGGTATAGGCGGTATTCGTCGAGCGGTAATCGCTTCCGTACCAGTAATAGGCGCTCTCCAGCACGCCGCGGGTGGCGATGTTGCACCTAATTTGGGTTTCCATAAATTCGACAGCCTGCTCACGGGTCATTGGCGGATCGTGCGGGTTTTCCCGTACCTTGTCCTCGGCGATCCGCAGGGCCCGTTTGGCGAGGGCGTGGGTGGATTCAAAACCCGTTGTGTCGAACGGGTATTCCGAGCCGTACAGGTCCGTGCATTCCATCACAAAGTAGCGGCACTTGCGTATCCAGTGGCGCTCCAGCCTGTCGAAGGGCAATCCTTCGGCCTTGAGGGCGTTTAAAATATCCTCGATGCACAGCTCGTTGTACAGCCCGGTGTTACGCGCGTCCCAACGCTCAAGGTCCATGGGGACGGTGAACATGGCGATGGCAGTGTCCCGCGCCCGGCACAAATAGGTCTTCGCGTCGTGGGTTAGGGGTATATCCGGGAAATCCCGCTTGATACGGTACATGTTGTAGTACATGAGGGCGATGTGGGGATAGTCGTAGATGCGCCAGATATGCAGTTTCCCGCGCAAACCGGGATCACTGCTTTCCCGGTTCTGCTTCCAGTCGGGGATGCCGTAGATGGCGTAGGGGTAATCTTCTTCCTCCGTGCGTTGCAGGCCGCCCCAGACGAACTTTTCCACGTAGAGGTCGAGGGCCGCGGCCTGTTCCGCGTCGGGGTATTCGGCGAGCTTGCCGGACAGGAACGCCGGTTTGGACAGCCCCGGATCGTCGCAGCTCACCTCGTAAATGCGCCAGCCCCCGATTTTGTCGTAATTGTCCGGCCCCAAAAGCGCCCCTGTCTCGTTGTTCCATTCCGCCAATAGGCCGCAATACCACAAAGACGGGTCTTTGTGCTGATGGGCCGCTATGAAGGCACCGCGTTTTTGGATGAGGGTTTTTATGTCCTGCGTAACGAAAAAGACCGCTTCTGTCCAACGGCGGCCTCTGTCATAGCGGAATACCAGCCTGTTTTCGCCCAGCTTGTTGAACCGGAACCTGAATATCTCCCTGTCGCGGGAAACCTGCTCCGCGCCCTCGGGAAATTCGATTTCCACGTCGTTCCAGCGGCTTTTTGCCGAAAGGGTGACCAGGCTTCCGGCGGGAACGGTCAGGCCCGGCGCGGCGTCGATGTCAATCAGGCCGTTATCCGCAATCTGCCTTCGCGCGTCATCGTTGTCCCGCGCCCATACATAGCGGAACGCGTGGGTAACATTCTCGCTCGGAGCAAGGGCCAGGGAGGAACCCGGTGTGGGCATGCGGCTCTTTCCGGCCTTCTTTACAGCTTCCGCCGACAACGCATAAGCCGTATAGACATTGGTACTGGACTTCGACTTCCTCTCCTGCTCAAAGTACTCCAGTGAAGTGCCGTCTTCGGGAATGACCAAGAGATAAGGGCCCTGGCCGTCACAGCGGACAAACAGGAGGCGGGAGCCGTGGCCGGATATAAAATGATGGCCGATAACCTTGTCAGATGCGGGTTCCCCAAACCGGAATTCCGTGTTGCCGTGAAACCTGTACCCGGTGTCCATAAGCCTTACCGGCGTCCCGGAAGTGTTTTCTATCCTCACCCTGTGTATGAGGGCTTCGCCCTTTAACTCAAAAGAAACAGTCACACGCAGCGGCCCCGTCTCGCAAGAAGCCCTGTAATGGCCGCCGAGGTTGGAATAATGCGGCGCGTCAACCTTCCACTCAGTTTCGGTGCAAAGGACCGCCTGTATAAGATGACCGTCCTGCTCCCAGGCCAGGTCCATGTCCCCAAAAGTCCCTCCCGGCAGGATAAACCGGGTCTCCTGCCGGCCTGTCTGACTGGGCCCCGGCTGTATGGAAAGGAGCGATCCGCCACAAAGGCGCGTGTTAAAAAATCTGTTTGCGAAATGATAAACACACTTCTCTTTTTCGTTCTCCATCGTCTATTCTTTTACCGCGCCTATGGTAATGCCGCTGATGAAGTACTTCTGGAAGAAGGGATACACGCAAATGATGGGGATGGTGACGATCATCGTTGTGGCGGCCCTCACTGACAGGGTGGTCAGTTTCCGCATGGCCTCCTGTTGCTGCTGGTCGAGGAGGAGCCTCGCCGCCGCTTCCCTTTCAAGCAATATACGGCGCAGGAACACCTGCAGCGTGTCCCATTGCCCGCTGGGGTTGTAAATGATGGTGTCGAACCAGGCGTTCCAATGCCCGACGGCGGTCATGATGCTGACGGCGGCGATGACTGGCAGGCACATGGGCAGGATGATACTGAAATAAACCCTGAAATCCCCCGCGCCGTCTATCCTCGCCGATTCCATCAGCGACGCCGGCAGGCCGTATATGTACGAAGCGATGAGCAGCATGTTAAAGGCGTTGAACACGCCGGGAAGCCAGTAGATCGTGAACGTGTTCGTCAGCCGCAAATTGACGATCAACAAATAGTACGGGATCATGCCGCCGCTGAAATACATGGTGGCGATAAAGGCGACCCGTACAATGCGGCGGCCCGAAAAGCCCCGCACGGTAGTCACGTATGCCAGCAATCCCGAACATAGCACGTTGGTTGCCGTCCCCACCACCACGCGGGCAACAGAAACGAAGAGGCCCCTCGCCATGCTGCTGCTTCTGAGCATGTACTGGTAGTTGGCAAGCGTCCACTCCCTGGGCCAGAAATACAACCCGCCCATCACCGTATCAGTGCCTTCGTTGAGGGAAATTACAAGCTGGTTCCAGAAGGGGTAGATCATTATGAACACAAAGCCCAGCATAAGAGTCACGTTAAGCACGTCAAAGGCCTTGCCCAACGGCCCGTTCCTCAAATACGGCGCTATATCATTCCTTTTAGACATACCGATTCCCTCTCACAATATGGATATTTCGCTGACTCTTTTCGAAATATAGTTCGTGGTGATAACCAGCGCAAATCCGATGATGGATTTCAGGAAGCCTACGGCTACGGCAAACGAATAACGGCCAAGGGAGATACCGTAACGATACACATAGGTGTCCACCACCTCATACACATCCCTTGTGATGGGCGTACCCAAAAGCAACTGGTACTCAAAGCCCGTGTTCAGCAAGTTGCCGATCCCCAGAATAAACAGCAGCACGATAGTGGGCCGGATACCCGGCAGCGTTATGTGCCACACCCTGCCGAACCGTCCCAACCCGTCCACCGCCCCGGCCTGGTACAGTTCCTGGTCCACGCCGGAAATGGCGGAGAGGTAAATGATGGCCGACCAGCCCACGTTCTTCCATATATTGGCGATTAGCATAATCCACCAGAACAGGCTTGAGCTGTTCAGGAACGGTATCGCCGATTGGGTAAGGCCCAAATACCGTAAAACGTCGTTTATGGTCCCGTTAGCGGCGAGGAGGGTGGTCATTATACTCGCCACTACCACCCATGACACGAAGTAGGGCATGTAGGAAATTGTCTGCACCACACGTTTGAAGAGCTTATGCCTGATTTCATTCAACAGCAACGCGAACACGATGGGCGCGGCAAAGCCTATGGACAGGCCCAGCCCGCTGATAACCAGCGTGTTCCTCAGAATTCGCATGAAATCAGGCAGCGAAAAGAATTCCCTGAAATAACGCAGCCCGACAAAGTCCAGGTTGAGGAACGAGCGCCCCGGTATGTAGTTAAAAAACGCGGTTACAAGACCCATCATGGGCACATAGGCAAAAATAGCCAGCCATATCAACGCGATACCGCTGATCAACCAGAGGGTTTTTTCCCGCTTGAAGCGTTTGACTATCCTTTCGGCAAGTTGTGGCATAGGCGTTTACCTAATTCCCAATTCCTCTCACAGAGGCACATGCATTATTGAGAAGACCTCTCACAGAGGCACAGGGGGCACAGAAAGAAAATAGAGTAAGATGCGCCTCCGTGCGATGCCTTCGCATGGTTACCTTCCGCTCATCCTGGCGGCGGTGGTTCTGTATGAATCCGCGTAGAAAGCCTCCAAATCCTCGAGGCCCAGGCGCTCGGCGGCGGCCAGCGCGTTGTTAAAGGCCTGGATGCAGGCCGCTTCCGTGGAGGCGGTCATGATGTTTGCCCACCAGGTGGGAAGGTTTTCGAGTATGCTTTGGCGCGTCATGGTCACCCTGGCTTCCGGGTCAAAGGAAGTGGTGTATAGTATTGTATCGAAAGGAGGCGCGTAGTAAAATCCCCAACTGATCTTAACGCCTTCGTCGGAGAAAGAGCCGTCCGCCGGGTTCACCGGCCAGTAGTCGAAGATGGAGACCCTGTCAACGCGGGGATCGATCTTGTCGAACACGGAACGCCCGTCGGACCTGAGCCAGCCCGCGCAGGCCCCTATGGTGTAGATGTTGCCGCCGTGGCGCTCTTTCGTGTCGTGGAAGTACAGGTTTTTCTGGTCAACGTTCAAAATTTGATCGTTGATTATCCACATGCCGTTATTGTCGATATGCCAGTTGTTTGTCGTGGCAGGCGGCCCCCACCCGGCTATCATGTTGCCCAGCTCGCTGGCGCACCAGTTGATGTACGCCAAAACAGCTTCTATCTGGTCGCATTTATCGGTGATGATGACGCGGTAATTGCCAAGGAAGTTACTGGTCAAAAGGCGCGTATCGTCCAGGGTGAGTCCGGGGCCGTGTATGGATACGTTCATGAAACGCTGGCCTATAGTATAATTGGGGTCTTCAACTGACCATATCTCATGGCCGCCTACCCAGGCGTACCACCATGTCCCCAGGTTGCCGATGACCCTGTGGGTTGACTGCTTGGAGATGTAGTCCTCGTATGTGGTGCTGAGGTAGTCGGGATCGATCATGCCCTCGCGCCACAGTTTATTGAACCAAAGGCTTATTTCCCGGCCCTGTTGCGTGCGGAGCCAGTACTGGAAGGAGCCGTTGGGCATGTGCAGGTAGTTGTCGCCGGTAAAGCCGTATGCCGCCAGCATCGCCCTCAGCATCGCCACGCCCTGGTCGCCTGAGCCGTTGGTGGCAGTGATGGCGTAGGTCTTTTCGCCGCTCGGGGAGGTGGGATGGTTTGCCAGGACCGCTTTCAGTGTCTGGTAGTATTCCTCGGGGGTACGGTAGATCTCGGTTAAGCCCAATTCCTGCCAGTAGTCGTGGCGGATGCCGAAATCAAAGCCGGCTACGTTGACGTTGTCGCCCCAGCCGTTGGGCAGCTTGTACAGTTTCCCGTCGTCGGTCTTCAGCATGTTGAGGTAATCGCCCACACGACGGGTCACATTGGGTATCAGATGCAGATACGGGGTCAGGTCAACCGCCCGGCCCTGGGACGCGAACCTGTTTGCCATTTCGTCGGTCAGGCCGACGATGACCCCTGGATAGGAGCCGTCCGCGAGCATCAGGTTAAGCCGCTCGTCCATGGGATTGGCGTAGATCTGCCAGTCCATGACGATGTTCATGTTATCCAGCAGCCATTTGTCGTAATAGGCCTTGCC
>JGI24698J34947_10001265_pt1 | contig 13232 bp, 13 predicted proteins | sample TergutMp193P3_FD_34947 | JGI IMG/M metagenome (IMG submission 34947)
TGTTCCCGAATACATGAAACTCGATAACCATGATGACAATGGCAGTATAGACGCCTTCATAAGCGCAAAGCCGCCTATTCTTGTTTACAACGATTTCGATATTACCTTNTTTTCCAAAGCAAGAGTCGCCTGCAACATGATCAGGGAGTTAAACGCGGTGTGGAAGACCGACTCTCTCTACGATGGCAGGAACTTGATTGAGTGTATGGGGATTCAGGGCCATGACCTAGTGGACCCGGCTATTGTAAGCCGGAATCAGAGGTCTGTGGCTCTGTTTGCCAGCCTGATTGACGAAGGCCTGCTTGATTATATATGTTATTCCGAGGTTGACATTAAACAGCCCGATACCGCGCCCGGCGGCGGGGCACTTGCGCCCGCTGTTTTGAACCAGAAACAGGCCGATACCATTGGTTACCAGTATGCGTTATTATTTAAAATGTTCGATAAATATAAAAAGTACATAGATCATATAATCATTTGGAGTCAGTTTGGTTCAAGCTGGATGAACAGTTATGTGCCATTTGATCATGAACAAATGGCAAGTCAGGCATATTACGGCCTGATGGACCCTGACAGGTTTATTTTGGGACATTCATATCTGAACAGCTATTTTACCGGGGAATATGAAAAGCTGATGCCCGAATACAAGCCGGAAATATAAAAAAGCGCCAGTTAACCTTGGGTAACCGGCGCTTTCATGCGATTAGTTTTCTGAGGCCAGCTCTTATTTTTTGCTGAAACGTTTTGTTGAAGTAATAAGCGCTCCCAGAACCATCAGATGTGGAGTCAACTGCAGCAAGTATTCCAGAAATTTGACTTTGTTCGAGTTCTGGAACGGGTTAATAATATCCACGATTACGATGAAGACCACCCACAGACAGATAAAGACAAACAGAATAATGTCTGTTACCGGAATTTCGATCCTGAAGAACGCTAACAGCAGAAAAACGCCTGCCGCAATAGCGCAGACCGATAAAACAATGATCAACGTATCTTTAAAATCGCCATTAGCCTTTTTAAAAATGGTGTCGATCATTTTACCAAATTCACCACCGCCGTAGCTGAACCCTAAAACCTTCTCTCTTGAGATTCCCACTATCCCGTTTGCAAAGAGATAAAGGGCTACCGATACATTTAAGAGAATGCAACCAATTTTATTCATTTTATATGCCTCCTGATTATTTATTATATACGATTTTTTAATTCTTGTATTGTATTTTTTTTATTTTTTTTGCCATTTAGGCTGTTCCAAAATGTCAGATTTTGAAACAAGGTCAATTTTATAACAGAATGCCGGTAACTATCTTGACCGGATAAGCTTTTAATCATATGCTATGGCAAGGGAAGTATATGAAAATCGCGTATTTTACAGATACTTTTGTACCTGAGGTAAACGGTGTGACCAATACATTGTCAAAACTCGGCGTCTACTTGGATGAAAAACAGGTTTATCAGCTGGTTATCGCTCCGGATTATGACGGTAATAACCCGAATGTAGATTCGGAGTACCGAAAGGTCCACCGTTTTAAGGGTATTACCACCCCTATTTCTCCCAAGAGTCGGCTGGCCTTCCCCATGTTTTGGGAAATTGACGAAATATGCGATGCTTTTAAACCGGACATTATCCATGTTACCACGGAGTTGGGTATTGGCTTCAGGGGAATGCGTTACGCACTATCCAAAAACATTCCTTTGGTTATGAGCTTTCATACCGACTATGTTAAATACTTGAAATATCACAACCTGGAGTTTTTAAAACCGCTTCTGGAGAATTATCTGGCATGGTTTTACAGTTTTCCTTCCCGCACCCTGACTCCGTCCAAGTATACCTATGGAGAACTTCACGGCAAGGGTTACCGTAACCTGGAAATATGGTCGCGCGGAATTGACGCTGAATGTTTTAACCCGGGATACAGAAATGAAGAACTTAGGGACAAATTGTTTAGCGCAGAGGGCGGAGCTAAAGATAAATTTGTTTTTCTCTATGTCGGAAGGCTTTCTGCGGAAAANAGTCTTGATATGTTGCTTTCCGCNGCTTCGGAAATTGAATGCCGTTTNCCCGGTCNGACAGCTTTTGTTTTTACAGGCGATGGTCCCTATGCCGATGTTGTCAAATCCAGAAATTTGCCCAATACGGTGTTTACCGGATTTTTACGGGGCAGAGAGCTTTCGGAAATGTACGCTTCTGCGGATTGCTTTGCCTTTCCTTCGGCAACGGAGACTTTCGGTAATGTAGTTCTTGAGGCAATGGCTTCCGGGCTGCCGGTAGCCGGAGTAGAAAGCGGCGGCGTAACGGATTTTCTTTCGCATGATCAAAATGCGCTTCTCTGTTCGCCCGAGGATGTATCGGCGTTTACGGAAAACCTTGCCACCATTATGGAAGATGAAGGCCTGCGTGTCCGGCTTGGCAAAGAAGCGCGAANGACCGCGTTGACGCGGGACTGGAACAAGATTTTTGACTGGCTTGTTGACGTATATGATGAAATAATTCAGGAATTTAAAAAGGAAAAAACCCGGCAGACAGCATAACGCTTGGCCTCCCGCGAGACCGTTCTTTAGGACTGGATAATTTTTTCTGTTCGTGATACAATTTTCCGGTGAGTGCGGAATTTACAACAGCCAAACTTGACGCTTTTTTCAGAAGTTTTCTGGAAATAGAGAGCTTCGCCCCAAATGATAATTCCCTGAACGGAATCCAGGTAGATAATGACGGTGCCGTTGTTAGTCATATCGCCTTTGGTGTGGACGCCGCAATGGAAACATTTGAACAGGCCGTCGCCGTAAATGCGGGAATGCTCTTTGTTCACCACGGGCTTTTTTGGGGCGAGCCTTCAAGGATAGACGGAAACATGAGGCAACGGATCAAGTTTCTATTGGATCACAATATCTGTCTGTATGCGGTTCATCTGCCTCTTGATCAGCACCCCAAATTTGGAAACAACGCGTGTTTGGCGAAACTTTTGGAACTGGAAAACATTGAGCCATTCGGCGGCTATCACGGCCGGAAAATCGGTTGTATGGGTACCTTCCCCAAACCGGTTTCAATTGAGGAGGCGGTAAGAAAAATCAACTTTATGGACAGGCCGCCATTGGGAGTTTTCCCGTTCGGAAAGAAAGAAAATTCCAACGCGGCGATTATGTCAGGCGGCGCCGCTACGAACGCACGGGACGCAATTGAAGCCGGAGTTGATTTGTTTGTTACAGGCGAAAGCTCCCATTCCGTTTACCATGACTGTCTGGAAGGAAAGCTCAATATGATAGCCGGCGGCCACTATTGTACCGAGGTTTGGGGTTTGCAGGCGGTTATGCGTCATTGTACGGCGGAGCTTGGCATAGACGCGGAATTTGTAGATATTCCTACGGGATTATAAATTTTACATTGGAGAGTGATGATGAAATTATTAGAAATGATGAAAAAATTGCCAAAAGAAAAAATCTTGCCATTATCATTGACAGCGATCATTATTCTGGTAGACCAATGCTTAAAAGCCTTTATCGCAAAAAACTGGCCGGAGACAGGGCTTATTAAAGATGTCTTTAATAACGAATTTCTGTGGATTTACCATGCGCGGAACAAGGCAATTGCGTTCAGCCTTGGAGAAAGACTCCCCGATGTTATTAAGCCGGTGATTTTTATTGCTGTTCCCATTCTGGTTCTGGGTGTTCTTTTGTGGTACTACTTTAAATCGGAAGAATTTACCCGCGTACAGCGGTGGGCTGCGGCTGGTATCATAGGCGGCGGTATCGGGAACATTATTGACCGCATCTTCAGGTCTGACGGAGTGGTGGATTTTATCAGCATCAAGATTTACGGACTATTTGGCTGGGAACGCTGGCCTACTTTCAACATAGCGGATTCGTCTGTTGTGGTGTGCTGTATTTTGCTGTTTATTACGATTTTATTTGGAGCCAAAAAAGACGGAAAAGGATAAATTTGATGAATAAAAAACTAAATACGGTTTTCTTTATTCTTGGGGCAACTCTGTTTAATGTTATTGTCGCTATAGTCAGTTTTATCCTGTTTACGCTTGTCTATGTCAGATTGATAATGAATCTGATTCCGGAGCAGGGCCGATCCTGGGGTTTTACGCTTATCTTTCTGGCTTCCATCGCGGTTTCGTTTATTGTATATCGCTATTTGCTGAGGTATCTGCTGACAAAAGTCGATGTGGAAAGATATTTCGATCCGATCTTTGTCAGGAGGAACATCAGAAAAACGGGTTCATGATCTGAATAACCGAATAAATTCCCGCGGGCTTATATCCTCGGCGCCGAGAGCGGTTTTATAATCCATCGGCATACCCAAGTCAAAGAAAGAAAATCCGTGTTCCTGTAAATAGCGGGCTGTAAGTATGAGTTGTACAGTGCCCGCGTTGTCCTCTTCGTAAAAGCCTGAGTAACTTGTGTAGACCCTGCCGCAGACAACGCCGAATTCGGCGGCGGCAAGTTTTCCGTTGCGGTAAAGGGCAAATGAGGCAGGGTAAGCATGAGGCATCGGTTCAAGCCCGGTTTTCGCTGTACTATTTAGCGCCGCGCTTTTTAGCGCAGAACGCCTTATTTTTTTTATGCAGTCCACCAGCGCTGGGGTAAGCCAATCAGAGTTGTGTTTTTCCACACAGCGGTCGATAATACGGTCAAATTCCACATCCGCCCGCAGTTCGTAACGGGTTAATAATCGCCGGATCGATTTTTTAACATGTAAATTTTCAAAAAACAGGACCGAACGCTCAAGGTGTAGTTTAGGGAGCATAATGTAAAGAGGTTTATCTTCTTCCCCGATATTTGCCGACATAACCAAAAAGCCGGCCTCCATTAGCCTGACGGTAAATTCAGGGTCAAAACCTTCGGCCACGCAGAATTCTTCGTTGTAATCAATCGCAAGCATGGCGTTTACAATGGCCTTGCAGTCGTCGGCGGGGGAGATGTAAAGCCAGCCGATAGAGGTGAAACGCAGGTACATCAATTTTATGTTACCGTCTTGACCATTCTTTCTCAATATTCTAAACTGAAAACTCGGGAAGTTCTTTAATTTGTTTGTATGGACCTTTATATATAGGAGAAGATGTAATGAAACGTACCTATCAACCCAGTAAGGTAAAAAGGAACCGTAAATTCGGGTTCCGCGCCCGCATGAGTACAAGAAGCGGGCGGCTTGTTTTGAAACGCCGAAGGGCAAAAGGCCGGATAAAACTTTCTGCTGCTAACGAGAAGAAGCCCTATTAACTGTGATATTATCCCCGGAGGGGAAGAAGTCAGGACAGGCTCTTTTCGCTATGGGCGGGAGGAGCATTTAAAGGGAAAGAACGAGATCAAAGAGGTTTTTGGCAGGGGAAAACGGTATGGATGCCGGGGCGCGAAGCTTTTTGTATTGAAGAACGATTTGCCCCATAACCGGATATGTTTTGCCCTTTCCCGTGGTTTTGGGAACGCCGTTGCCAGAAATCGCGCCAGACGTCTTGGCCGTGAAGCTTTCAGGCTGATGAAGCCTTATCTTTGCGGCGGCCATGATTTGATCCTGTTGGTTTATCCGGAATCCGCGGCGTCTCTTTCCGACAGGGCCGTACAGACTCAGGCCCTTTTTTCAAAAGCCGGTTTGTTAAAATGAAGAATATAGCGCTTATGTTTATTCGGTTTTATCAATACGCAGTGTCTCCGCATTTTCCGCCGGTTTGCAGGTATTATCCGTGCTGTTCGTCCTATGCTTACGACGCAGTTAACAAATACGGTGTTCTGCGCGGCTGTTATCTGGCTGTCAGGCGACTTATTCGCTGTCATCCTCTTCATTCGGGTGGTTATGATCCTGTGCCATAGTTTTAATGAAAGTTTTTTTAACATATTTTAAGGAAGTAAAATGGAAAAAAATACAGTTTTAGCCGTCGTGTTGTCTACCCTTGTTCTGCTTGTCTTTTATCTGGTACAGGGAATGTTCTTCGCGCGTCAGCCGCAAACCGTCGATGTTCAGTCTCAGCAGCAGGTAACAGTGGTTGACAATATTGAGCCGGTTCAGGGACTGCCGCAAACAATGCCGCCTGCCGCCGAGCCGCAGGAAACCCCGGCCGCATCGCCTCTCATTGAAGACGAGTGGGAGGACGACTTGCAGACAGCGGAGTACATTACCGTCGAAACGGAATTAATGACCGTTGTTCTTACCAGCCGGGGCGGCAATATAGTTTCCTGGAAGTTAAAAGATCATTATGAAAATGAAGATAATGTCGATATGATCCTTTCCGGTGAAAAGGAGACAGGCGCTTTTTCAATAGCTTTTGGCGGCCTAGATGCGCAGCCTATTTCTTCGTTTTTTCATGTAAACCGCATATCGGAATACATTGTGGAATTTACCGGCGGCTTCACACGGTACGGTTTCAATGGCGATTCGGACGGAATGTTCTATCTGATCAAACGGTACGAGTTTAAGCCACGGGATTACATGTTTGAATTAACGGTTACCCTGGACGGCGGACATTCCGTGCCTACTTTCAATTTTGACGGAAACGCCTATACATTGACATTCGGCCCCCAGATTGGNCCAAAATTTGAAAAGCTGGACAACCGTTATGANTACCGTCATTATGTTACGTTTATCAACGGCAAGCGAAAGAACGTAAAAGTAAACGAAGTTATTGATGCCCGCCCGGCATGGGCCGCTATTGCAGGCAAGTACTTTGTTTTTATAGCTATTCCCTATCTNGGNCAGTACAGCGTCAGTTTTTCAGATAAAGAGGAACCGGGGCTTCCTTTGGCTTCCAGGTTCAGTATCGTCCGCCCTGCCATAAACACNTCAAAAGCCGCAGACACATACCGTTTCTATCTGGGACCAAAAAACCAGGAAGCCCTCGCCGTTTACAATACCGGCAGGAATGAATTTGGCCTTAAAGACACAAGCCTTGTAGAAATCGCAAGTTCCCGAGGTATTCTATCGCCGCTTGAAAAACTATTAAAGTGGCTCCTTCTTGTTTTTTATAAAATAATTCCCAACTACGGCGTAGCGATAATCCTGCTTACGCTTCTTGTAAAGATACTTTTTTTCCCGCTGACCAAGAAGGGTTCCGAGGCGACATTGCGCATGCAGGCTCTTGCGCCAAAGATCAAGGAATTGCAGGATAAATACAAAGAAAATCCGCAAAAGATGAACGCGGAAATGGCCGCGTTTTATCAAAAGGAAGGCTATAATCCCCTTTCGGGATGCCTGCCCATGCTNCTGCAGCTTCCGATATTTATCGCCATGTACAACTTGTTTAACAACCATTTTGATCTGCGGGGAGCCATGTTTATTCCCGGCTGGATACCCGATCTTTCCGTTCCGGAAGCGATCTGGCAGTTNCCGGNGGATTTCAAACTGCCGCTTTTGGGCTGGACAGCTCTCAGGGCGCTGCCGTTCATTTACGTCGGTTCCCAGTTACTCTACGGCAAGGTTACGCAGGCGCCGGGTCAGCAGACAAATAACCAGATGAAGATGATGTTATATGTCATGCCGATTGTGTTCTTCTTTATACTTTATAATGTGCCGTCCGGGCTTTTGATATACTGGATTTTCTCCAACATGCTGACTCTGGTACANCAGGTGATGATTAACAAATATGTTCTGACAAAAAAGGCGCAAGNCGAACCGGAGCCTGTGATTGCTCCGGGAAAAAAGAAAAAGAAACCCTTTAAGAAATAACTTAAAAGGTTTTATATAAGGAGACATTTATGGAATTTGAATTTGAAGGCCGCACCGAGAAAGAAGCTATCGACAGGGCGGCGGGAGAGCTTGGTCTTGAAAAAGAAGACTTTGACGTAGAGATTCTGGAAACACAAAAACAGGGTTTATTCAAGAAAGGTTATGTACGGATAAAAGTCCATACCGGAAATTTCGGCGTTCGCGATACCGCTTCGGAAGGCGGCCGCAGACAGAGCAGTGTTAGNAAGGCTGTTTTCGGNGAGCCTGCGCCGCAAAATGAATATGAAGAGAAAATGACGGGATTTACGGCCGGTTTGATTGAGCGCATGGGTTATCCTGGAAAAGTTTCAATCTTGTTCAGGGAAAAAAACAAGCTTGGCATAAAGATCGATTCGGACCATTCGTCGATATTAATCGGGAAAAAGGGCAAGAATCTTGATGCGCTTCAACTGCTGTTAAATATTTATTCGGGCAGGCTGGGCAGGGAAAACATCAGGGTAATTCTGGATACGGAAAATTACCGCCTCCGCCGTGAAGAGTCCCTGGTGCGTCTTGCCTACAATGTGGCGGAAAAAGTGCGNGAAAGCCGTGCTTCAATCCTTCTTGAACCGATGAATCCGTTTGACAGGTGGCTGATTCATACAACGTTGAATGACATCGCCGATGTTGAAACCAAAAGTGAAGGCGATGGTTTATATAAACAGGTAAGAGTTTTTTATCGCGGATTTAACAGCAGATGAAACGTGTTTTTGTTTTTATTCTTTTTTTCCCGTTTGCCGCTGTCCCGCAGTTGTTTTCAGTGCCGCTTGAAAATCTGATTTCCGCTTCCAACGCGGAAAAGCTGCGCTCAAGCGGCAAATCAATCACCGAGACGCAGTTAAGAAACCCCGCGCCGGTATTACTGCCGAGGGATAACAATCTGCGTCAGCTTGTAAGCGGAGCAATAGGCTTGCTGGAACCCAATATGATGGTCGAGACCCTGTACCTTTACAGAAAACCTGCGTCTTTAAGTGTGGGTTTGGACAGTTGGACCGGTGAGCAAAGAATCGGCGTATTTAACCAGATAATGGCCGTCAGTTCCATGACAGGACTTGAGTATTATTCCGCAAGCCACAGGGCAATGCGTACTTTTTACGAATATTCATATGTAGTAGACGGGCCTGAAACAAGAAACCGGATACCCGACCCTGTTTTTACCACAGTTCCGGCGGTTCTGACCATTTACGCAAGGCAAAAAGACCTCACTTTTGGAGATAATATCTACCGCTATGATTATATGACCACCCGTGACGCCGTCTTTTTTACCCAGGATAACATTACGGCGTTGACAATAGCGTTAATTCCGGTGATAAGCAGGGGCAATCTCAGGACAATTATGGCGGTTATTGACTGCGGCGATTCGATCCTGATTTACGCCGTTTCAATGGCAAAGACCCTTTCCGTTCCGGGCATTTGGGACCGGGTCAGTGATTCCTTCAGTAACCGGGCGGATGCGATACTTGGCTGGTTTTGCGGCAGGCTTGACAATACTTTACAGCCGCGCTGACCGGGTTTTTGGAAGTAGTTTTTTTATCTGGTTTATTGTATAATTAAAAAGTAAGGAAGGCAAAAAATGAGGTTATTTACCAGATCAGATTTTGACGGCTTGGCTTGCGGCGCTCTTTTGTCGTATTTAGGATTAATTGACGAATGGAAGTTTGTGCATCCAAAGGATATTCAGGATGGTTTGGTAGAAGCTACGGATAACGATATATTAGCCAATATCCCCTACATTAAGGGCTGTAAACTCTGGTTTGATCATCATTCAAGCGAATCCGAGCGTCTTGGCAACGGCGTGTATTTTGAGGGCGTATCAAAGAAGGCTCCAAGCTGCGCCAGGGTAGTTTATGAATACTACGGCGGAGACGCCAAGCTGGGAAAGTTCGCGGAAATGATTCATTATGTTGACAAGGTAGATTCCGGCAGCCTTACGTCGGACGAGATTTTAGACCCAAAGGGCTGGGTNCTTTTGGGNTTTATNATGGATCCCCGCACCGGACTTGGCCGTTTCCGTAATTTTACCATAAGCAATTACGACCTGATGACAGTGCTTGCCAAAGCGTGCGCCGAAAAGACCATAGATCAGATATTGGAGATGCCGGATGTCAAAGAGCGCCTTGATCTGTACTATCAGCAGACAGAGCTTTTTATAGAAATGATTAAAAAGCACACAAGAGCCGACGGCAATGTCATTTTTGTAGATATGCGCGGCGAGGACACCATTTACGCCGGAAACAGGTTTATCCTTTACACGCTCTACCCCGAGCAAAACATATCGTTGTGGGTAGTGGACGGCCGCAATAAATCCAATGTCGCCATCACAGTCGGTTACAGCATAATAAACCGTACAGCTACGGCGGATGTAGGCTCAATTCTGCTATATTACGGCGGCGGCGGCCATAAACAGGTCGGTACCTGCCAGGTCCCTTATGATAACGCCGAAAAGATAATTTCCGAAATCATCGAAAAGATAAAACAGTAGAGGCCATTATATACGGAGATGATAATGGGCATCATAAGGAAATTCATTTTCTGTTTTTTCTTTCTTTTGATAAATCTTAACGCTTATCCGCAAAGTGTATTTACTTATGATTTTAAAAAGGACATAATACTTGGGACATTATCATTAGGTGTGTTTGTCAGTCCCTTTTTTGTAAATAATGTACCTGAAAATGTACCTACGGACCTGGTAAAAAAAGACGTAAATGTGTTCGATAGGAATCTAATGTTTTCATACAATAAACCATTAGATATAGTTAGTGATTATGGTGTTTATGCTCTTCTTGCATTGCCCGTCTTATCTTTAACGGGACTTTATACGGATAAAGAAGCATGGCTGACTTATGGTATAATGTATGCGGAAGCGTTTCTTTTAACTTTTGGGACAAAAGATTTATTAAAAAATGCTATTATCCGTTATAGGCCTTATGTGTATGACGGCAGTATACCTGCCGGACTGAAAGATGATTATTATAATAGTTTCCCTTCCGGCTCAACGGCATTAGCTTTTTTATCGGCGGGTTTTTTAAGCGCTACTTTTTCTGCCGAATATCCTTATTCAGCCTGGAAAATTCCGATAATTGCCGGAGTATATACATTAGCGTCAGGGATAGCTGCCTTGCGCATTGTTTCCGGTGCTCATTTTTTAACGGATGTTTTAGCCGGAGCCGCAATAGGGAGTCTTTACGGGTGGATAATTCCGGTATTACATAAAAGACAAAACAATAACGATATTGCGATAAATATTACAGGCAATGGATTTATTGTGTCATTAAAATTTTAGCATGTTGTATAATAATTATATGAAAAGTAAAATTGAGGTTTTTATCCGGCGATAATAAAAACCCTCAATCTTTTTAGTTCTGCCTTATTACGGTCCCGCTTATCGTTACCGTTGAAGGCGCCCATATAGATCCGGTTAGACCATTGAGAAACCACTGGATTGGGTCTGAACCGTATTTTATTGATATGTTTATTGCAGCCGTTCCTCCTTTTTTTTGAATTTCCTTATCAATGGCGTCCCTTATTGGACCGCTTGTTGCATTTGAGCTGAGGTTAAACAAATTCGTTCCTCCTGATTGCCCCAAGAATTTATTAATATAAACTCTTGTGGTAAAGTTTCCCAAAGTTTCTGTACCACCTGTACTCATCCCAACTTGAAAGCCGGATGCCTGAAATGTTGTACAAGCCGCAAAGAAAATACCTATACAAACAGCCAAAACGATTAGAACCAGTTTGCTTTTCATAAACTGTCCTCCTTATGATGTTTTAGAAAGTTACGTACATGATTAATTATTAACCAATAATTTCACCGGAATCATTGTACTTAATAATAGGCATATTTTCATAAATACACCTATTTTGTTGCAATTAAATACCATTTAAGGTGTATTGTCAACACAAAAAGATGGTAATAATCACAAGATATGGTAGAGAAAGATGATTTAGGGAATAGGGAAGAAATAACAGCTCAGGTAAGACAAATTTCACGACGGTTGCGGGAGGAACGGGAAAAACTGAGGATTTCTCAAATGGATTTGTCTTTCAAGGCCGGACTGTCCCAAAACCAGGTTAATTATATAGAAACAGGAAAAAGAACGCCCAATTTATACACATTTTTGAGTATTTGCAACGCTTTACAGATTAGTCCCGCGGTAATTTTTGAGTCGGAGGACACAGAACGCCGGAAAGCGCGGGAAACAGTCATCCTTTTGGTGTCGCGATTTATGTAACGCTTTCTAGCAGGATTTTCTGTAATTTGTAGTTTTTTTCATAATTTTGTATATGTTAAAATATAGAGCTTGCCAATGGCTAAAGATAGTGTATAATATTACAATATGGCCACAAGAGATAATGTTATCCCTCTTTCGAAAGTTATTGAGCTTTCTGAAGGAGCGGGCGTCAATAAGCTCCATATTGATATCATTATTGAGGAAGATATCCCTATATTATGTATAAATATAAACTCCGATAAAGAACGGCGTATGCCTTTCAAGGTTTTATTTGATAACAATAACAGTTTTTGGCAGCAGGATGAAAGATGGGAGTATTATCTTGAAGACGATAGTCTTGAAAAACTAAAAGAAAAAGCGGTAGCTAAAACAGGATTTTGGGATTTTGACAGGCTAAAATCGGCAAAAAATAACGCGGCTAAAGACTATGAAACCAGTACTGAAGATTTGGAAATTGTAATGGCTTATGGAGGCGACTATAAACTATTCGCCGAAATGACCACCGAAGAAAAAGTCGAATGTCTTAACAATCACAAACAAAGGCTGAACAAGATTATCACAAATAAAATAAAGGATATGGAAGTTATTACAGAAGCTCTTGTAGACACAGCCAAAGACGCCGCGCTGATTAACCATGCGGCCCTGGAAGAAGCAATACGCCTTGCCGACGATGAAGCGAAAAAGGTCACCCAGGAACTTGTTAATTCCACCAACGAGATGGTTAAGTCATCCGCGCAGCTTATGTCGGAAGATGTTTTCAATAACGAGCTGATGCATACTCTTGTGGAGAAATCCAACGGCACTATCGTTCAGCACATGACAAGGGTGTACCTGAAAGGGATTTCGTTTCTTTCCTATTATAACAACCTTGTTTCAACATCAAGCGCAATCCAGAAGCTGCGGATATCTTTTGCTTCAAAGTATCAGGATTTTTATCATTCCCTGCTTCCGCACATTAATAAAGAAGATGTTATTCTTGAGCGTGTTTTCTACGGAGGCATGAGGGCCATTCCTCCTGATCTTTATTTTAAATGGGCTGTCGGCTTTCTTATTCACGATGTCGGAAAAGCGGCGGCTGTGGAATACCACGAAGGCGAATCTTCCTATGACCGTAACATCGTAATTGATCATGTAAAACAGGGTTACAAGTCGATCATGACCAAGACAAACTACCCCATGGAAGCGAGCCTTATCACCGGCTATCATCATGAATATTACGGGGATTCCGCCGGTTACGGCTATTTTCGCGCGTACCTTCAGCAGTACAGAAAAGCGAACCCGGACGCGAAGCAGGACTATTG
>JGI24698J34947_10001266_pt1 | contig 13225 bp, 8 predicted proteins | sample TergutMp193P3_FD_34947 | JGI IMG/M metagenome (IMG submission 34947)
CATAGGTAATCTCCCTGCCACAGTTTCCTCCGAAAACATCTTACCAAAGGGGACATTTCTACTGGTTTCTTAGGGGGACATTATCAAAAATTTTCTACAGGGCCGCGCATACCTGAATTTTAACCACGGAGTACACGGAGGAACACGGAGTTTTTGATACGAAAATCATCTTTCCTCCGTGAAACTCCGTGTACTCCGTGGTTTTTCTTTAATAATACAAAGTATGCGCCCGCCTTGTTTTGGGGCCTAATACCGGCTCAGGATATTGGTAATTGCCGCAGAGATTTCGTCTTTCATCTCGGCCTTCATGGCATTGGGCAGGAGGGGATAGGCGCTTTTGCAGCTGGAATCAACGCCTCTCCGGTCAACAAAAAGATGATACGCCTCTATTCTCAGCACCCCCGCTATTTTTTCAATCATTTCCGTGGAGGGAAATTTCCGCCCGGTTTCGATTTCGCCTATATAACTGGGGGATGTGCCGCAGTGCTCCGCCAGTTTCATCTGCGAAAGCCCCTCTTTTTTGCGGAATTCCTTCAAATTCCTGATAAAAATCCGTTTCAGGTTCATTTAATAAGCTAATAGCCAATAAAATCTCTTGACAATTTGCGATTGGCATTAAAAATTACCGTTACTATACAGGCTATAAGCCAAAAATACCAATAGAGAAAAACGTGTTTTTCCGTATTTTTTTTCCAAAAGACTTGAAATCTTGCTATCAGCGTGATATATATAATGTATAAAATGTGCTATTGGCACATCATTGTAAGCTGCACAAGGAGGAATGTATGCGCAAATTAGTGAGTTTTTCGGCGTTTTTGCTGGCTACGGCCCTGATCGTGGGTCTTGCGGGGTGCCCTGCGGATGATGAGGGCGGGGATACAGGGAATGGCATAGATTATACCAACTATGCTGACTATTCCGTCAGGGTAAAAAACGATTCTGGCAAAAATCTGGTTGCTTTTTTGGACTCACCCGGCCCTGACAACGAAATCAGCGGTATTCCCAAAGGGGGCACCGTACACGGGTTAAAAAAGGATCCCAGACTTTTCCCCAATTCCGGCTCTCCTTTTGATTACAAATTGTTTCTGGTAACCGAGGAAGATTATTTGGCAAATAAAAATAATCTTCCTTCTCTGGCGAGCAGGCCCTTTACCAGACTTTATGCCTATCATAATGTAGACTCACCAAACGTAATGGTCTATACGGTAAACGGTCTTTTGGGGGGGGATAACAAAATCATACTACAGAATAACTCCGTGTATAATGTGGAATTACGCAATGGCGGAAGAAAAAGTGAAATAATCGGCTACTCCGGGAGTGAAAATTATAATGTCGAATACTATGTTGAACCCGGTCTATATAAGGTATTTCCTGTGTTCAGAAAATTCAATCCGGCTTTGGGGACGATTGTGTCAGCATACCCCGAATATCCGCCAAATTCCCAGTTAGCGGGAAGGGCCAAGAATGTCGAATTTTCATTGGATAATCGAGATCGTCAATATACCGTAGATATGGAGAATTTCATTAGCGGAATAAATATTACCGCCGGGGCCGCCTTCCTGATTATACAGAATAATTCTTTTACCGGAGTTGGGTTTTGGGACGGAGGGGATAGACAAATTACAGAAGCTGGCGGTGAGACAATCAATCCCAACAGATTTATGACTTTCCCCATATTGATGGGAGCACTTCCGGGTACAGATGATCAATACTATGATTCAATAGAATTGGGACAAATAAGAATAGGTCCATCGGATAACAGGAGACTACTTGACCCTTTCACCTTTGAGAATAACAAGATTTATCGAATTATTGTCTATGGGGATGCTGTTACGGGTAATATAACTTTTTCCGATATTACCTACGAAAGAGATTGGACCTTTTAACTGAATTTTTAGAACTGCAAGGGCGGGCAATATTAGAGTTGTTCGGAAACTTCAGTTTCAGAACAACTTCCGCTAAAAAACAGCATTTTTGCAGGATTTTCCTGAAAAAATGCAAGACTTGTTCGGGAACCAACCGGGTTCCCGAACAAGTCTATTGTCCGTCCTTGCAGCTATTTAAGACCGGGAGAGGTTTTATGCGCTCTTTTACAGCGGTTTTAAGCTGTTTGCTGGTATTTTTTGCATCATGCCGCAGCCCTCAGGATTCACCGCCTGAACCAACCCCAGCCGGGAAAACCTACCTTGAAATTGATAACAATACCGAATACGCGGTTAATGTATACATAAATGATCCGCCCTTGTATAACGACACTTCGACACGGACTCTGCGGCAGGTTCCGGCAGGCGGTTCGGAAAAATGGGAACTACAGCCAACACCGGCAGAAGGAAGCGGGAGCACGCTCTATTTTGAATATTTGATACCTGTCGGGGATACTATTATACCGTATTATCCGAGAAATTCCGCCGCGCATGTGAAATTAATAAAACTCATGGAAGGGCAGATAAATCCGCAGGAAGTACCCCCCCTGGGTAAAGCTCAAACAGATTCTATTTTTGTCTTAATTAAAAATACCAGCAGATACGATACATTCTGGCTTCTGCAGGGCGGAACCCCCGGCCCCCTCCCCTCCGGTTCTTCTGTACGCGATATTCCCGCTGGAAAAGACGCGCTGTATGTTTTCGACGGCAATAGCGCGTCCCTTAACGGCTATACGGTCGGCAATCATAACAGGCGGAATTTTCCCAATATTTCGTTAGAGAAGGGAATGGTTTATTCGTTTATATTTGACGGAAACAGTGATCCGGGTCTCTTTCTGCTGGAACCCTTCGATCCGGAAATGCGCAAAAGCATCTGGACTATGCCGTCTTATACGGAACCTGTTCCCAAAGGATTTTTTTTTACTACCGGAATGCTCAGTTCAAGAGCTAACGTCAGAACCGATGGGTATATTCTGAGCGGCAGGGTTAATTACGATCACGATACGGTACTATCCCCTCATACCGGGACAATTCCCTATATGGGAATGATCTCTCCGGCGGGTGAAGTAACCAGAGAAAGGAGAATAAACCTGAGGGCAAACCCCTCCGGGCTTAATTTGCTGAGTTTTATTGAAGATTCAAACGAACTGTCCTATGTCGGTCAGGTCTATTATGACGATATAGCCGGACGGCCCTGTATCCTGAGTACCGACACGGACGGAAAAGAAAATTTCTTCTATGACGGATTCATTGATGACATAGGCAATAATCAGGAACTGCACGGACAGAAACTGGTTAAGTGGGATGCGAACAGCTATGCCGTTGGTTGCCAGTTACGGGAACGGGATATCAATGCGCGGGCACGGATATATATAGCAAAAGTAACTAAACTTACATGGGAGTTGGTTACGCATCAGGAATTTTGGAAATCCCCCGAAGGGGATAATGCGGCGCTTCTCGATCTGTTATATGACAGAACCCATAATATGATTGTTGTGCTGGCGGATATTGGTACGGGTTCCGCAGTGTATTTTGTGAACGCTCAGGATGGAACCTTGAAATATCCTACCGTTTATCTGAACAACTATTGGATGAACGGTTTTTTTACCGCCGGCAATGAATATTATGTTGCCGGCGGATATGAAGGCGTTTCAGGTACCAGAGGTTTTATCGCCAGAATAGATGTTGTAAACGGCGCCGTTGGCACCCAGAACCCCTGGCTGATTGATCCGTCAAAATATGGAAACGGATCGGGAGGCATCCGGTATATACTGCCCGAAAACGACGGAACATTGATACTTGCAGGCTGGTGTGTTGAAGACAGCAGGAATGCCGGTCTAAGCCGGAAATACCAGCCCTGGCTGATAAAATACGATCTAAACGCGCGTAATAAAAATTGGGAACAAATTTATGATGATCATGAAGGGTATGAAATTTACTCTGTCCATCATAACGCAATAGGCAGTTATTTACTGGAAATTTATAATGCTGAAACGTATCACAGTTATCTTATCAGTACCGATCTTTTGGGGAAGATAAGCGGCAACATGTTACCGCCTCTGCCCCGTAATACTCCCCTGTTTAACGCCGCAAAACCCGGAAATCCCGGAATCAGTGTTGATATTATACCGTTAGACGACACATCACTGTCAACCCCGGAAATTGTTAATCTGACTAAAGGGCAAAACGCGGTAATTACCGTAGAGGGAACGTGGGCATCTTACCAGTGGTATGTAAACGGCGCTCTTGCCGCAGGTACGGGTTCCAGTTTTACATTTACCACTTCCGGGCGGAATGTGGGGGTGTATACCGTTACGGCGGTTGTTACCGGCAGTACCGATGAAAAACGTTCCGCAAGCTGCCGTATTACGGTAACGTATGAGGAGAAAGAGTAACATGAAGTTGGTTAAAATCATAAAAGTTTTGCAAAAGTTTCTCCCCGTTGTTTTATGGTGTATATTTATTACGGCCTGTGATGATCCATTTAATAAACCGGCAGTTCCCGAACAGGACGGAATGGTATTGGTACATATTGGTTTCTCTGATATATCCGCGCGTTCCGTAATGCCGAATGAGTCGTCAGAGGAAAATATAACTTCTTTTAATCTGTACGGTACATCTTCAACGGATATTAATGCTCAAGAAGTCTTACTGGGTAAGTTTAATGGCAATTTGGATGACGCATCGGTCTTGCTTAAGCCGGGCAGATGGAATTTTACTCTGGAAGCATATAATGATAACGGTTATCCCGTGCTTAAAGGCGTAAAAAAAGGCGTTGATATCAGCGTGGGATATTCCGCAACAGTGCATTTTTCCCTCCAGTTTATTAACGATCCACGTTACGAAGGAACAGCGTCTATAGTTATTGAACTACCGGATGATATTAACGTTAATAGGGTAAAAACCGTTATCAACGGTGTAACACTTGAACCGCCGCTGGAAATTGAAAACAATAGTATCAATTTTTATAACATAATGGCGGCAGGAGATTATCTGGTTCACTTTTTCTTAAAAGACAGCGAAGGCAGAGCGCTGGCGGTTATTACCGAAATGCTGGTAATTCGGGGCGGTTTGGAAAGCGCTACCATTATTACACTGACGGAGGATGATTTTAACAATCCTCCCGCTTCCCCCGGTAATTTCAGGGTAACCGCCTATACAGACGGAAATCTTGTTTTCAGTTGGGAACGTAATTCATGGAACGAAACAGGTTTTGTACTTAACGATGGAACCGCGGATTATCCCATAGACGCCGGACATACCAGTTATATTTTGGCGGATTCCAATCCTGTAGGAAAGACGTTTACATTTTACGCGGTGAATGATTTTGGAGAATCTTCCCAATCAGAATACAATGCCGTTCTGCCCGGAACACCGGCAGGGGTGGCGGCGGAGGCGTTGTCGCCGAACAGCATTGAGATTTCATGGCAGGCGGCAGACGAAACGGAAACATACACTGTTCAACGGGCGGCGGACTCTGATGGGCCTTATGCGGTTATTGATACTATTGCCAATGCCGTGTTTATTGATAACGGCCTTTCTTTCAGCACCGAATACTACTATCGGGTTATCGCGAACAATATGTTCGGCAGCGGTTCCGTATCAGATGTTGTGTCAGCAGAAACAATGTCCCTTTTCGGCAGTGATGATAATCCGTTCCCGCTCACCGCAGACGTTTGGGCGGATGGCGCTATTGAAACGGAAGACGGAAGGCAGTGGTATACATTTATTGCGACTTTCGGGACGCAGTATATCCATGTTGATTTTGGCACGCTGAATGACGTATATGTACAAGTTTATAACTACACCGGTCATGCGGTAGGAAGCGAGACAAAACTTTCCGGCAATACGAGGAGTTTTTCTCTGACGCTCTCAAGCGGACAGCAGTATTATATCCGGGTAAGGCCGTATTCAAACGACAGCGGCGCGTACAGGATAGGGTATAACACATCAGTTGTACCGCCTACAACTGCGCTAACAGAAAGCGTTTGGGCTGACGGCTATATTATACCGGACGTTGGCGAACAGTGGTTTACCTTTACCGCGACCGAGGAAACGCAGTACATCCATGTTGAATTTGGCGCACTGACTGATTTCTATGCGCGTGTTGACAGCGGCGATGCGGAAGGGAGCGAGACAAGGTTTACCGGCGGCACGATGAGCGCTCTTCGTTCACTGACAGCCGGACAGCAGTACTCTATCAGGGTAAGGCCGTATTCAAACGGCAGCGGTACATACAGAATAGCGTTTAATACATCATTTGTGCCGCCCGGCGCAGCCCTAACCACGCTCACCGAAAACACCTGGACTGACGGCAATATCGCAATGGCAAACGGAACGCAGTGGTTTATGTTTACCGCGACTGCGGAAACGCAGTATATCCATATTGAATTGGGAACTCTTGCGGCTGTAAATGTACAAGTATATGAAAACAGCGGCAATACAGCAGGAAACGAGGCAGCCGCTACAAGCATTACCCGTACGCTCTCAACCGGACAGCAGTATTATATTCGGGTGCGACCGAATTCAAGCAGCGGGACGTACAGAATAACGTTTAACACATCAATTGTGCCGCCCGGTGTAACCGTAACCGCACTCAACGCAAACACCTGGGCTAACGGCAATATTACATCGACAGGCGGGCAGTGGTTCATGTTTACCGCGACTGCTGCGACACAGTATATCCATGTTGAAATTGGCGCTTTTGCGCCTGTATATGTACAAGTATATGAAAGCAGCGGCAATGCGGCAGGAACTACGGCAATACTTTCCGGCGCCACTACAAGCCTTTCCCGTACGCTCTCAAGCGGTCAGCAATATTATATTCGGGTAGGCGGCGGCGGCGGTCGCGGCACATACAGGATAACGTTTAATACATCATTTGCGCCGCCTAATGTAACCGCGCTTATTGCCAATAACTGGGCTAACGGCAATATTGCGGCAAACGGATCGCAATGGTTCAGATTTACCGCGACTGCTACGACGCAGTATATTCATTTTGAGTCTGGTACACTAACGGGTGTGTATGTACGTGTGTATAACAATAGCGGCGCTATTGTTGGTTATTTTGAAGAGGGGGGCTTTAGTATGGGAGAAAGAGAAACAATACTTGGCTCTTCCACGTCCCTTTCTCGTTTACTCACCGTCGGGCAGCAGTATTATGTTCAGGTATGGCCGGTTTCCGCCACTGGCAGCGGCAGCTATAGAATAACATTTAACACATCAATGGTGCCGCCCGGTGCAACTTTATTAACCGCAAACACCTGGGCTGATGGTTATATTGCAGAGGAAAACGGATCGCAGTGGTTCACGTTTACCGCGACTGCCGCGACTCAGTATATCCATGCTCTTGAGGCTATATATGTACGAGTATATGACAACAGCGGCGATGCGGTAGGAAGCTCTGAAACCCTCTCCAATATGTTCTTATCCCGTTCAGTCACCGTCGGGCAGCAGTATTATGTTCAGGTACACAGGTCGTCCACCTACACCGGTGACGGAACATTCAAGATAGCCTTCAACACATCGCCCGCGCCGCCCGGTACTACAATCACTCTGACCGCAAATACATGGGCTGACGGCAACATTGAAACGGAAGGCAGAGCGCAGTGGTTCAGGTTTACCGCGACTGCTACGACTCAGTATATCCATATTGAATATGGTACTTTGTCTGGTTGTGCTATACAAGTATATGACAATAGCGGCAATGAGGTATATGGAGAAAGTCTTTCCGGCGGCAGGAAACTTTCTCGTACGCTCACAACCGGGCAGCAGTATTATATCCGGGTGATATTGCCATGGAATAGTGTACTCTCCCCTGTCACCCCTGGCACATACAAAATAGCGTTCAATACATCAATTGTGCCGCTTGGTGTAACCGTAACCGCGCTTACCGCAAACACCTGGGCAAATGGCAATCTTTCTTCTTTAGATGCGGAGCAGTGGTTCAGATTTACCGCAACTGCGGGAACGCAGTATATCCATTTTGATCTTTCCGGCACGCTATCGAATACATATTATAATGTAGCAGTGTATGACAACAGCACTAATGCGAATGTAGGGGGCGATACGCTTAACGAAAGTATATTATCCCTTTCTTGTTCAGTCACATCAGGGCGGCAGTATCTTATTCGGGTAATGTCTCCCTATGGGCCGCTTAACTTCGGGACATACCGGATAGCGTTTAACACGTCCGCTACACCGCCCGCCATAACCTTACCACAGACGGGTGTAACCGCGCTTACCTTAAATACCCGGGCTGATGGGAATATACCTTCTTCAAATGGGACGCAGTGGTTTAGGTTTACCGCGACTGCGGCAAGACAGTCTATCCATATTGAGTTCGGTACTCCGGCATCTTTGGACGTACAGGTATATGACAACAGCGGCATTTTGACAAAAGGCGAGAGGACTAATTACAACGGCGCTACGAGCATTACCTATTCACTCGTATCCGGGCGGCAGTATTATATTCGGGTACGGATGATGTCTTCAGCCAGCGGGACGTATAAGATACTATTTAACACGTCTGTTGTGTCGCCAAGCGCAGCCATAACCGCGCTTACCGCAAACACCTGGGTTGATGTAACGGGTAATTCTAGTATAAAACAATGGTTCAGGTTTACCGCGACTGCGGGGACACAGTATATCCATGCTCAATTTAGCACATCGGCTCAGATATATGCACAAGTATATGACAATAGCAGCAATGCAATAGGAAGCGAAGTAATGCTTTCTCCTGGTAGTACTACGAGCATCTCTCTTACGCTCACCGCAGGACAGCAGTATTATATTCGGGCATGGAGAAATTCTCCCGGTGGCGGGACATGCAGGATAGCGTTCAACGCGTCCGCCACGCCGCCTCCCTGATAGAGAGTAATGCCACGAGAGTAATGGAAGGAATACAAGCTGTATTAACAGTTGTTATAAAGGTAGAAATTAAGGAGGTTTAAAATGAACAAACTTTTTGCGATGTTTGCAATTTTCGTGCTGGTTTTCACGGCGTGTGATGATGAGAGCGGTATTGACAACGGCGATGATGATATTACCGTGTCATTCGAGAATTTTTCGCCTGCGTCTTTACTTATAAAGAACAATACAGGCGAAAGACTTGTCGCTTTTAAGAATACAGCGTCGCCTGCCACGCTCATCAGCGGTATTCCGTCTTATGCTGATAACCACGGTCTAAAAAAAGATACGGCTCTTTTTAGTTCCGCAGGCGATTTCCTTTTGGTTCTGATAACGGAAGCCCAATATAACGCAAATAAAAACAATCTTGCGTTGTTAGATAATCATGCGTTTGCAAGATTATACGCTGTTTATAATCCGGCTTCCAATCCTTTTGCAATTACAATTAGTTCAAACCTTGGAGGAAGCGGACAGCTTATCGTTAATAATGCTTCAAAATACAATGTTGTGCTTCATCTAAACTACCCGACAGGCGAAACCATAGGTTATGTTCCGGCATATTCAATAAACACCGCTATTTCACTGGCTGCGCCCGGTTCTTATGAGATATACCCGGTATTTACTTTTTTCAACACCGGCACTCTGGAATTATCTACGATAATACCCACTACAGAAGAAGGAGCTGCTACCGGTAGGCCATTCAAATGGAGCGTTTCTTTGGGTGGCAATGATTCTTCATTCTCAGTTAATGTATCGACTATACTTGATCAGGTTAATGTCATGACATCAGGCGGCGCGTATCTGAAAATACTCAACAACTCCACTACGGCGGTGAGATTATTTATTGGCTCCGAACCCCAAACTACGCCCATAGGGACAAGTCTTGTAAATCCTGCGGAAATCGTTGTTTATCCCCTGTTGTTTACCAGAAACCCCGATGGTTCAATTCCACTTTCGCAGTCTTTCACCTTGCAAATTGGCACGACAGTAAATCAATTGCCTGTAACCTCACAGGAGTATGATTTGGATTATTTATACGAAATTGAGGTAACCGGCGATGCGTCCAATTTGCAGTTGGGGACAGTTACAAAGATAGATAAGATGGATCTTTTTTGAGACTGATAATGCGGGTTGTAATTATTAAAGAGCAGTTAAAATGAAAATAATTATTCTATCGCTAATAATCACCTTATTCTCCATCACCCCCGCCTACTCGCAAACCAACATTCCTCTCGACAAAGCCATCCAGGAAATCGTTGACTACCTTGACACACGCCTGCCCGCACATTCGGCGGTAGCGGTGTTAAATGTAAAATCGGATAACCACGCCCTGTCAAATTATATAATCGGCGAACTGATAAATACCATTATCAATAGAAAGAACTTTATCCCCATTGACCGCGAACACATAGACTTTATTCAAAATGAACAGCAATTTCACCTGTCCGGCGATGTCAGCGATGAAACCGCGCAGGCAATCGGAAAAATACTCGGCGCCCAAACAATCATATCCGGCGAGGTTATCGCCATAAACAGCAAGTTGTTACAAACAACAATATTCCAATTGGCAATAAAAGCCATATCTGTAGAAACCGCCGCATTACAGGGAACCGTCAGCAAATATTTTCAAAATGACAAAGAAATTAAAGCAATAACCGGCAGCACGGAAAGTTTCCCCATCATCATCGGCGGCGGCGTACATATCGGCGGCTCATTTACGAGCGGAACACTGAAAGAAAAAGGGAAAGAAAATGTTGAAATAGATAAAACTATTTTTGCATCCAATTATACAGCAATTACAAAAGACAGTAAAAGCGAATTTGACATCGGCGCTTTTATATTTTTTGACTTAAAATACGCGGAGATCAACATAAGCCTGTATGACGGCTTGGGAAAATCCCGATGGTCATGGAATAAAGACTATTATTTCCTCAATAAATTAATCCATACACAAAACCAAGACCGCACCGGCAATTTCTCCGTATTGTTATTCGACATTGGCATTCTGGCAAAATACCCGTTTTACCTGAACAACATTACCTTGTTTCCCGCCCTCGGCGCCGATTATCAAGTTTGGGCGCGGTACGCGGAAAACAACAAAAACGTGCCCGGCGATTTATCGGCTCACAACGCCCTGTGGCTCAAATTGGGCGGCGGCATGGATTACCGCCTTAACCGCTCGTTATTCCTGCGCGGCGAACTGCTCTGGGGCGCAAAACTCCCCAACAAGAACGAACGCGGCGATTCATTCACCTGGTTCACCCACAGCCCATCCGCCCACATCGGCATTGGGTATATCCTGGGCCGGTAAAGACACTTGACTTAACCGGCTTAATTGTGGATGAATAAACATAAATGAAAAGGATTACTCATGGCGCATATTTTCTCTTTATAATTTTTTCCATGTCCTGCGCCACAACTGCCGTTAATGCGCCGCCACCGAAAATGTCCCCTCTTGAATCTGCAATAGATAAGATTAAACAAAATTCACCGGAAATAGAGAAATATTTTTTGTTTGATGAAACAGGGGCGCTCATTGTTGGGGGAAAAACAGAAAATTTTCAGGCGCTGTATGATTTGAAAAATATTCAGACAGAAAACGCGGGAAATTACGTGGTTCCTTTCACGGTACAATGTCTGGAAACCGGGGCGGTTCAGGAAGACCTGCTCGTATGGAAACCCCACAAAGACGGCTCAGGCGTTCTGCTTTCGTTTGACGATGATTTTTTTGATATATGGGAACAATATTTTGATTTGTTTGACCGGTATAACGCGCATGTCACGTTTTTTGTCCTGGGAACATACAGTTCCTTTTCTGAAAAAGCAATGAAACGAGGGCATGATGTGGGGTACCACTCATTACGTCATTCTAACCTGCCCAAAATTTCCCGTCAGACTTTTTATACAGAAACGATTTCTCCGGTAGAAAATTTCAGAAATGCGGGAATACCGCTTGTTTCATTTGCGTATCCTTTCGGATTTTATGAATCATGGATGAATGAGGAACTGCTTAAAACATACAGGATACTCAGAGGCTTCAATACCAGTTTTCAGGCGTATCGCCGGATAGACATTGTTCAGAATGGATTTATTTTTTCAAAAAGCCTGGATAATATTCTTTTTACGCAGGACAAAGATTTCATGGCGGAGATAGATATTATGCTGAGAACGCTTAAATTTATCGGGCGCGGCCTTATTCTGCCTTTAACGTCCCATTCCATTTCAGACACCGCCGATTGGGGGATAAAACCGCATCGGCTGGAGTACATTCTCCAAACCGCTAATGATTTACAGTTACATTTTTATAGATATAAGGATATTTTATAACGGGGCGCTTACAATTGTTCCCAAAGCGCCGCAATAGGTACGGCAAGCAAGCCGCTACCAAAGGACAAAGTGTCTTCGCCGGAATACAATACCAGGGCGTTGTAGGGCGTTTTGCCTTTAATGATATTTTCCCGAAACCATATTTGCGGCGCAAAATCTTCCTTTGATACGCTGTGGCTGGACTTTACTTCAATCCCGACCATCGCCCGGTCGTCGCGTTCTATTAAAAAATCCACTTCATGCTTTTTATAATCCCGGTATTGGAACAAATTATAATCCCCGTTCAAATCAACATGCGCCGCCAATTCCTGAAATACAAATGTTTCCATAAGTTTCCCCGAACGGTCACAGTCACGCATAATATCATTTTTATTCCAGCCCAGAATCGCCGTCATAAACCCCGTATCAGCGGCGTAAAATTTGGGGCTTTTCCCAACGCGCTCATAATCCGTGCGCACCCAGGGGCTGACCCTTTCAAAAATATACAGCGACTCCAGAGCGTTGATGTATGTTTCCAATGTCGGCTTGGAAAGCGCCAGAGAACCGCCAATCTTGGCGGTGTCCATGTACTTCGCCGACCAGCCCGCCAAAATCAACGCCAGTTCCCGCAGCGCGTCCTGCCGCCTGATATTCTGCAGGTCCTTCAAATCTTTGTTTATCAGATCATCGCAGTAATCCCGGTACCATTCTTTTCGGTCTTTTTGGTTACGCAGCCGGACAGCTTCGGGATACCCGCCGCGAAACGCCAAATCAAAAATCCGCTCTTTATCATAGCCGGGAATCTTCCGGGGAAATTTCATGGCAAAGGCGCGTTCCAAAAATTGGGGCTTGCGCTTTAAGGTTTCGCCCACGGTTAACGGGCGCAGCCGAATCCGCTTGTTGCGGCCCGCCATGCTGTCGGTTATTATCGGCAAGGTTTGGATATTCGCCGAACCGGTCAAAACATACTGGCCGGGACGGTTGTTCCGGTCTACCGCCATTTTGATTTCCGGGATAAGGGCGGGCGCTTTCTGCACTTCATCAATAAACATCGTGCCGGAAGCGTGTTTGATAAACCCCTTGGGGTC
>JGI24698J34947_10001267_pt1 | contig 13222 bp, 8 predicted proteins | sample TergutMp193P3_FD_34947 | JGI IMG/M metagenome (IMG submission 34947)
AAATACAATTGCGTTCTATGGACACAAGACAAACATTTTTCAGGGTTGCAATCGGTAAATTATCTTGAAAAGACACGCGATAATCAGTAACGTCAAAAGTGCCTTACACTATTTTGGCAATATGGAATAAAACATTCATGGTAAAAAGGAAAGATCATGTTCAAAATTTTTAAATATCTTAAACCTAAGGAATGGCTGGCGGCGGGTATCAGCCTTGTCTTCATAGTCGCCCAGGTTTGGCTCGAATTGAAACTGCCCGACTATATGGCGGAGATCACAAGGATGGTGCAGACTCCCGGCAGCGCGATGAGCGAGATATGGGTTTCAGGAATTTTTATGCTCCTGTGCGCGTTGGGGAGCGTAGCCGCCGCCGTAGTCGTCGGGTACTTCGCGGCCCGTATCGGAGCGTCGTTCTCGCAGAGGCTGCGCAGTCTTCTGTTCAACAAGGTGGAATCTTTTTCTATGGAAGAGATCAACCGCTTCTCCACATCGAGCCTTATCACGCGCTCCACCAACGACATCACCCAGGTTCAAATGTTGATCGTCATGGGACTGCAAGTTGTCATCAGGGCTCCAATCATGGCGGTTTGGGCTATCACAAAAATTTCAGGAAAGGGTTTTGAATGGCTGGCTGTTACGGGAGCGTGCGTTCTGCTTGTGCTGATCATGGTCGTGTTGCTGATGATCTTCGTTATCCCAAAATTCAGGATAATGCAAACGTTGACCGACAACATCACCCGTGTTACAAGAGAAAACTTAACCGGCCTGCGTGTCGTACGCGCCTACAATGCCGAGGAATATCAGGGGAACAAATTTGAAAAGGCGAATGAGGAACTGACCGGCACTCAGCTCTTCACCAGCCGAGCTATGGTTATAATGATGCCTGTGATGTCGCTGATGATGAGCGGGCTTACCCTCGCCATTTACTGGATAGGCGCGTACCTTATCGAAGCGGCGGCGGTAATGGACAAGCTAACGATATTTTCAAACATGGTCGTCTTTTCACAGTACGCCATGCAGGTCATCATGTCCTTCATGATGATGACAATGATCTTCTTCATGGCCCCCCGCGCAGGTGTTGCGGCGAAACGTATCAACGAGGTATTGGATACGGAGCCTGCAATCAAGGACGGACATGAAACCGAAGGAAAGCCGGAAGTTGGGGGCGAGATTGTATTCAACCATGTCAGCTTCCGGTATCCAGACGCGGCTGAACCTGTGCTTGAAGATATAAGTTTTACGGCAAGGCAGGGAGAGACCGTCGCGTTCATCGGCTCGACAGGAAGCGGGAAATCAACATTGATAAACCTTGTTCCGCGTTTCTTTGACGCGACGGAAGGTGAAGTGCTGATAAACGGCGTGAATGTAAAAGAATACCGATTAGAGTCTCTGCTTAACAAGATCGGGTATGTGCCTCAAAGGGCTGTGCTGTTCAAGGGAACGGTCGAATCCAACGTGGCGTACGGCGACAATGGAGGGGGAGAGTTCAGCGAGGATGATGTGAAGAGGGCCGTCCGCATAGCGCAGGCCGATGAATTCGTGGAAAAGATGGAAGGCGTTTACAAGGCCGCCGTCTCGCAGGGAGGCGCGAACGTTTCGGGCGGACAGAAACAGAGGCTTGCCATTGCCCGCGCTGTTTGCCGAAAGCCTGAAATCTACATTTTTGACGATTCGTTTTCCGCACTTGACTATAAGACCGACCGCGTATTGCGCAGTATCTTAAAAAAAGAAACCTCAGGCGTTACAAGCCTGATTGTCGCTCAGCGTATCGGCACGATAATGGACGCGGATCAAATCATCGTGCTTGATAACGGCAGGATTGTTGGGAAGGGAACGCACAAAGAACTGCTCGGCAGTTGCGCGGTTTACAGGGAGATCGCCATGTCGCAGTTAAGCGAAGAGGAGTTGGCGGCATGAGCGACGGCAATACAAGAACCCAAAACAGAGCGCCGGGCAGGGGCCCGATGGGAGGTCCGGGCGGACGGCACGGAATGGGCGGCGGCGAGAAGGCAAAAGACTTCAAGGGAACATGGATCAAACTTGTCCGCTACTGTAAACGTTATGTGCCCGCTATTTCAACCGCACTTGTAATAGCGATGGTAAGTACGGCTCTGCAAATTATCGGCCCCGACAAAATCAAGGACATGGCAAATGAAATAGCGAAGGGTCTGCCCGCTCTTGTGCAGGGCGTACCGGTGTCAGGCGCGATTGACTTTGGAGCCGTAACCGGCATTTCGATCATACTCGTTATCTACTATGTGTCGTCGTCAGTCCTCGGCTTCATCGAAAACTTTATCATGGCGACCATAACGGCGAAAATCTCAAAGAATATGCGAACGGGCATATCGGATAAAATAAACAAAATGCCGTTGAAGTACTTTGACAAAACAAGTTTCGGCGACGTTATCAGCCGGGTAACAAACGACGTTGATACAATTGGCCAGACATTGAACCAGAGCCTTGACAATTTGGTCAGGGCCGCCGCCACATTTTTGGGCGCGTTGATCATGATGTTCTACAACAGTTGGATTTTGGCGCTGACCGCCGTCGGCTCAACCGCAATCGGGTTTTTCTTCATGAGTATAATCATGACTAAATCCCAGAAACACTTTACCGCTCAGCAGAAAGGCCTTGGAGACATCAACGGCCATATCGAGGAAATCTATTCGGGACACAATGTTGTAAAGGCGTACAACGGCGGGAAGAACGCCAAAAAAACTTTTGAGGAGATCAACGGAACGTTATTTGAAAGCGGGTGGAAATCCCAATTTATGTCGGGCCTTATGATGCCTTTGATGCACTTTATCGGGAACTTCGGCTATGTTGCTGTCTGTGTTGTCGGCGCGGCTCTTGCCATGAGCGGGGCAATCTCCTTTGGAGTCATCGTCGCGTTTATGATTTACATTCGCTTCTTCACTCAGCCGTTATCGCAGATGGCGCAGTCGATGCAGGCATTGCAAAGAACAGCTGCCGCCGGAGAGCGTATCTTTGAATTTTTCGATGAGGAAGAACTGGCAGATGAGAGCCAAAAGGCAGGGGGACTACAGAACATCAAGGGCGACGTTGAGTTTAAGAACGTGCACTTTGGATACGACAAGGATAAAATCATCATCAACGACTTTTCCGCGAAAGTCGCCTCCGGTCAGAAGGTCGCCATCGTCGGGCCTACCGGCGCGGGAAAAACAACGATGGTCAATTTGCTCATGCGCTTCTATGAACTTGACGGCGGGGAGATAACTTTGGACGGCATTCCCATAAGCCAGGTTACCCGTGAGAACGTGCATGAGCAATTCTGCATGGTATTGCAGGACACATGGCTCTTTGAGGGAACCATCAAGGAGAACATCATTTACAGCAAACAGGGCGTAACAGACGATGAGGTTGTCTCCGCCTGCAAGGCTGTCGGACTGCACCACTTCATCCATACACTGCCGAACGGTTATGAGACGGTGTTAAATGACACGGCAAATCTGTCCGTTGGGCAGAAACAGCTTGTAACAATCGCCCGCGCCATGATTCAAAACGCGCCTCTTTTAATACTGGACGAGGCGACAAGCTCGGTGGATACCCGCACGGAGCGGATTGTGCAGGCGGCGATGGACAAGCTGACGCACGGCAGAACGTCTTTTGTCATCGCGCACAGACTGTCTACAATTAAGAACGCCGACATGATCCTCGTTATGAAGGACGGCGATATTGTTGAAAGCGGAAGCCACAACACCCTGATTCAAAAAGGCGGTTTCTACGCTGAACTGTACAACAGCCAGTTTGAACAGGCATCATAACACCCTCTCACAATGTAGAGGGACAGGCGGTTGAGGCAAAAACCGCAAGCGGAAGAATTTCCGCGTATATTGAAATTGTTAAAAACTTGTGTATATTTAGAGATAGGCGGCGTTGATGCCGTCTATCGGTATGGTGTCTGCCGTTTCAATGGCGGATACTTACATGTAAATTTAACAAAGTGCAGGGAAAGAGAAAATGACAATACACAGTTTGCGCTGGAAATTTTTTGCGTTCTTTATCGGCCTGGGGTTAAGCATTTCGCTTGTCATGTACATCCCCTATTCACGTTATATCAAAGCCAAATATCAGGAAAACCTTATCCACGCTTTGAAGATGATAGACATCGAACATCACAATGTTCTTTCCAACCCCGCCGAACTGGTCAGGCAGGGAAGAGCCGGTTCGAGCAGTTACTGGGAACTTGATCATTCGGTGAGCGAAATCGCCGAGGTATTCGAGATGACCTACATTTATTTGGTATACCCATCCGACAGGGGTTACGAGTTTGTGTTCTCATCAGAGTACACCCCCGACACTCCTCTTGAAACAATATTTACTTTATGGGATCCCAATGATGTCCCGGAAGCATTGGACGGCGCTTACAACACCAGAACCCCGCAAATCACAAAGAAACCCTACACCGATAAATTCGGTACGTTTATATCGGGTTTTTTCCCCATTATGGAAAACGGCAGAGTGATGTCTATACTTGGCGCGGATTACGATCTTTCCAGAGTAAAAGGTTATGAGTTGGGCGCTCAGTTGTCGTTAATAGTTTCCATATTAGCGGCCGCGGCTCTCGCGCTCATTTTGTCGATGTCCCTTATCAGGCCGATAAAGGAACTTGAAGCGATGTCAGGATTGATCGCCAATATGGACTTCAGCGGAAATATCAGCAAATTCAGAAGGGACGAAATCGGCAATATGCAGAGGGCGCTGGTTAAAATCAGGGACAAGCTGAAAACGGCGATTGACAAGTTAAACGATCATCTTTTAAAAATGATCGACAGCAGTAAACAACTTAAAGCGGTTATAGTGGAATCCACCAACGCGCTTGAGGTAATAACCGGCAACATGGAAAAAATGAAACTGGACACCGAATCGCAGACCAACTCTGTCATGGAAACATCAGGCGCAATCGACAATATTGTCGGCTCTATCGGCTCGCTGAACGAGGCTGTGTACGCGCAGGCCTCGCACATCACCCAGTCGTCGGCGGCTATCGAGCAGATGGTAGCGCATATCGACTCTATCCGCCAGGTTGCGGGTAACGCCGGAAAAACCGCCGACACGATAAGCGAATCTTCCAGCACGGGGCAAGCGAAACTGCTTCGTCTTGTGGATGAAATAAGGGGCATTCACGAGCAGTCTCAAACACTGCAAAACGCCAACAAAACAATCGCGGAAATCGCGGCAAAGACGAATCTCCTTGCCATGAACGCCGCCATTGAAGCCGCCCACGCCGGGGAATCGGGCAAAGGCTTCGCCGTGGTCGCCTCCGAGATTCGCAAACTTGCAGAACTGTCGTCCAAAGAATCGGATTCAATTTCCTCGGAAATAAACAAGATAGAACAGCGCATATTGCAGATAACCGCCGTCTCATCAGATACGGTAAAATCAATGGAAACGATGTTTACGGAAATCAAGGCGCTTGACAGATCTTTCGGCGTGATGAACAATGCCGTCGAGGAACAATCCGCCGGAGGCAGTCAGATATTGACCGCGCTTAAGGCATTGCAGGAAATTACCGGTAAGGTAAAGGAAGGAACCAACAATATCCACCACCAGAGCGGAGCGATTCAACATGCAGCCGTTACGCTGGAGAATATTTCCCAAAAAGTGGCAAGTCAGGCGGTCGAGGTGAACGCCGCAAGCGGGAAGATAATCTCGAACCTTGAAAACGCCAAGGAGATCACCTTTTCGGAAGACAGGCAGGTTGTATAATACCTACTTGACTCAGGAGCGGCTGTTTAGTAAGCTGTATATATGAGTAATAATGGGAATGGTTTTGCCTCCGCGCTTGCTGTCAGAATAATAGCCGCGCTTACCATAATCCTGATAGCTGTAATCGGAGTCGGCCTCGGGCTCACCCTGGCTGAAACCGCGAATATCAAAAATAATGAAAATTTCATGGAGTTCGCGCCGGCTTTGCCGACCAAACTTATGGATGTAAACGGCACTCTTATCACCGAGTTTGCCTCCGATGAAAAGCGGGAACTTGTTTCCCTAAGCGAACTGCCGAGGCATCTAATTCACGCGGTTCTCGCGCGTGAAGACCCGGATTTTTACAATCACCGGGGTTTCAGCATACGGGGCATTGCCCGCGCCGCTTATGGACTGTTGACAGGCAATAATCTGGGCGGCGGTTCTACGATTACCCAGCAGGTAGCCGGCACTCTGTATACCGACAGAAGCGAATATACCATAAAACGAAAAATCAAAGAACTTTGGTGGTCTTTCCAGATGGAGAGGCGGTATACAAAGAATGAGATACTGGAAATCTACCTTAACTATATGCCGATGGGGCCCGGCACTTACGGGGTTGAGACCGCGAGCAAGTACTTCTTCGGTCATAGCTCGCGGGAGGTCAGCCTTGCCGAATCCGCAGTTTTGGCGGTTTTGCTCTCCGGCCCAAGCCGTTTCAACCCGTTGAACAATCCAAACGAAGCAATGGACAGACAGCATTTTGTGCTGGAACGGATGATCGAATTCGGCTATGCCGACAAGGACGAAGCCGAAGCGTCATTTGACGCTTATTGGGCGAGCTTCGACTGGTCAAGGCCGTCAATCTCGGCGTATTACAACAGGGAAGACAAAGCGCCGTGGTTCAGCGAATATGTCCGCCGTGAACTGGATACAATACTGTACGGGACGAGGGATTATTACCGCGACGGTTATGTGATTCATACCACCCTTGATCTCAACCATCAGGAAGCCGCCGAGAAATTTATGGCGGAGGGGCTGGAAAAAGCCAACAGGGAATATGCCAGATCGAGCGTAAGAAGCCTTATACAGGCGGAACGCATATACATACCCATTGTAAATATGCTGACCCTCTTTTTCGATCTGACCGACATCCGCAACACCGCGCTCAGGCAAAATGAGATAAGGGCCGTTTCCCGTTATGTAAGAACGGTCAATCCCGTGGTAGATATGGCGGCAATGGTTTTCGGCATTCCCGAATTAAAAGACATCACGAACAGGGGTTTTGCCGAGCTTAAAGTCAACACCGAACAGAATGTTGTTGAGGGCGCGTTAATATCAATAGAAAATGAAACCGGCTACATTACAGCTATTGTCGGCGGTTCAAAATACGATGAATCCAATCAATTTATCCGCGCTACCCAGGCCAACATTCAGCCGGGTTCCGCTTTCAAACCGTTTTACTATTCCGCCGCGATAGACAGCCGTAAAGTTACAGCCGCCTCTTTAATATACGATGTCCCGATTGTCTTTCACAACGAGGACGGCACTCCCTATATCCCGCTTAATTTCAGGGGCGAATGGAAGGGGCCGGTCTTGCTTTACAACGCGCTCGCCCAATCAATGAACATCCCTTCCCTAAAAGTACTGGACATGATCGGCTTTGACGCAGCCATCGACAGGGCGGCTAAATTTTTAAACGTCTCCAATCCGCGCCAGTTTTTCCCGCGCATATACCCGCTGGGGCTCGGCATTATTTCCACTTCGCCCCTTGCTATGGCAAGAGCGTACGCGGTCTTCGGCAATCAGGGACGCGATGTTACGCCGATTGCGATACGTTCAATAGAAGATCGAAACGGACGCATCATATATGATATTGAAGGAGACGTAAGGCGCGACCAACGGCGGATGGGAGCGAACATTCAGGTTATCAGCCAGCAGAACGCCTATGTTATGACGAGGATACTGGAAAAGACAGTTGAAATTGGCTCTCTTGCAAGCGGTTCGGGATGGGGAGCCAAGTTTACATTTAGGGATGAAAACGACAGATCGTTCAGGATGCCGGTAGCCGGTAAAACCGGGACAACCCAAAACTGGTCTGACGCATGGGCAGTCGGATACAGCCCCTATTACACAACGGCGGTATGGTTTGGTTTTGACAGGCCGGGAAATTCACTGGGTCTTGAACTGACAGGCGCCACTCTGTCAGGCCATGTCTGGGGAGACTATATGCGCGAGATTCACAGAGGGCTTCCGCAAAGAAGTTTTGCAAGACCATCAGGAGTCATTGAAATGACCGTCTGCGCCAAATCGGGCCTTTTAAGGACAACGTCCTGTAATGAGGGGGAAGTGACTCTCCCCTTCCTCGACGGAACACAGCCGTACCAGTACTGCGATATTCACGGAAGCGTATCCCCCTTTGAAACCAAAATCCCGTTCAGCACCATTCCGCTGGGCATCGGCAGTACGCCCTTCATCGACTCACTTACAATGCCTCAACTACCGGATGAAATTCTTGAATTGCTGAGAGAGACAAACAGAAATCAGAGCACAACAACGCAGGCAAACCGTAACAATACAACTACCCGAAACACCTCTCCCCTTCTCAGCAACCCATACCTTGATGACGGCCCTCCGGCATCCAATACGCCGCAGAACAACGCGCAGGGCAGCAGAAGCGAACCTCAAAGTTTCCCTGACGCGGTCATCCCGTACGTTCCTTCCAGGGAAGACGAAGATGATTACAGCTATCTGCCCTCGTGGGATGCGCTTAACTGACGGTAAAGTGTGAGTGCCAAAACCTGATCTGACAACCAACAACCCCGCCCTAAAGTCGAACCTTCGGTTCGGCGGGGTTGCCGATTACTTGACATTTCCCCATATTTCCTTTAGCCTAAGCATTGGCAGTTTAACACGGCGCCGTACCCAAGTGGTAAGGGAGCGGTCTGCAAAACCGTTATTCATCAGTTCGATTCTGATCGGCGCCTTTTAAATGGATGATTCGCGTTCCTATTACCTTGTCCTCCTTGTCTCTCTGGTTGTTCTTCTGTGCTTTTCCGCTTTTTTCTCGACCTGCGAAATGGCGTTCTCTTCCCTAAACCGCATCAAGCTGAAAAATCTTGCCGCGAAAAGCAGAAGGGCGCGCCTTGCGCTGAAAATGCTTGAAACTTACGACAAAATCCTCTCCACGGTGCTTATCGGGAACAACAGCGTCAACATCGCCGCTTCAGCGCTTGCAACGGTGCTTTTTCTCGGCCTGTTTGGAGCAAAGGGCGTAAGCATCGCCACGCTGATTATGACGGTCCTTCTCGTGATCTTATGCGATATTTCGCCGAAGACTCTGGCAAAGGAAGCGCCCGAGTTAGCCGCCCTCAGATCCGCGCCTTTGTTGCGCTTTTTTATTTTCATCCTTACGCCCGTTAATTTTATTACCGCCCAATGGAAAAAACTCATCATGAGGATTTTTCCCGTGAAGGGGGATCGTTCAACAACCGAAGACGAACTTTTAACTTTTGTGGGAGAGGTAAGGCAGGAGGGCGGCATCAACATTCAGGAAGAACTTATGATACGTCAGGCAATCGGGTTTGACGATCTGAGGGTTTCAGGAATCTATACCCCGCGTATTGATGTCCAGGCGGTCTGTGTTACCAGCACTGTAGAAGAAATCGACCGCAAGTTTATAGAAACCGGCTTTTCACGGCTTCCGGTTTTTAAGGATACCATCGACAGTATAACCGGGATAATCATCTTTAAGGATTTTTACCACGAAGTAATGAAGGGCCTTAAAACTCCCGCGCAGATTGTAAAACCCGCCGTCTTTATCACAAAGACAATAAAAATCGCGAAGCTCCTGAAGACCCTACAGGAAAAGCAGGCTTGCATGGCGGTTGTGGTTGACGAATACGGCGGCACTTTGGGGATTGTTACTATCGAGGATATTGTCGAAGAGCTGGTAGGTGAAATCTGGGATGAGCACGATAAGGTTGTGGAATATGTAAAGAAAGCCTCCGACGGCACTTTTAAGGTTCTTGGAAGCGCGAATTTTAAGGATATGCTTGATGTAGTTACGAAAGAAAATGCACATAACATTGATGATATTCCGGCGACAACTGTCGCTAACTGGATAATGGAAAAATTGGGAAGGATGCCGCGTGTCGGCGAAAAACTCACATGGCGTTTTTTAACGATCAGCGTGTTAAGGGTATTACGCCACCGCGTCATGGAAGTAAGGGTAAGCGTGGATTCTGTTTTTTTTGAGGAAAAAGGCAATTTGCAAGGAGATGATTTATGAAAAAAAGAGCGTGTTTCTTTTTAGTTGTTTTTATGTTAACCGGCGTTCTTTACGCAGCCGCTCTTCGTGAAGGTCCGCCAAAAGACGGAGAACTTGTTCTGCTTCACACAAACGATTTTCACGGGGCGATTTTATCAGATAACGGGCAGGGCGGGCTTGCGGGAATGGCGGATTTTGTAAGGATGGTAAGGGCATCCAATCCGCAGGTTCTTCTTGTAGATGCCGGTGATATAAATTCAGGCGGAGAGCTTTCCAGTATGTTTGACGGCGAAGTTAATATTCTCGCCTACAACATCATGGGCTATGACGCGGTTACTTTTGGAGACAGCGAGTTTGACGGTACGCAGGAAAGGCTGGAAAGGCAGATCAGTCTTGCGGAATTTCCCTTTGTTTCATCCAACATACAAACCGCGGACGGCTCATTTCTGGGAGGCAATCAGTATATTGTAAAGCATTACGATAATTTTACGGTGGGAATCTTCGGGATTACAACTTTGCTTACAAGAACTATCTCAAGCCCCGACAGTTCTCTTGTGTTTTTAAATGAAATAGACGCAGCCCGCGCCGTGGTTGATATTTTGCGTAACACAGAAAAAGTTGATATTGTAATCGGCCTTACCCACATGGGGGACGTGAAGGAAAGCGCGGATCACATTACATCCATTGAGCTTGCCAAGGCGCTTGAGGGAATAGACATTATAGTTGACGGCCATTCTCATACTCTTTTTTCTTCTCCCAGAATGGCAGGAGATGCCTGGGTTATCAGCGCGGATGAACTGGGAAGATACATCGGTTTTGCGAAATTGACGGTGAGGGACGGAGTTCTTGTTGATTTCTTCTGGACACCCATTCAAATAGGTATCGACCCTGAAACAGCGGCCATGCTGGAAGAGTATCAGTATCCATAAACTTGTTTTAGTTTCCAGTTCTTACCCAAACTTCTCCGTTACCTGAAAAGGACATATCGGAGTCTATCTTATATATGAAGGTACGCCCCTCCATTACCAATGTTATGTTTCCGCCTTCCGCTCTGTAATAACCGCTGGCCGCCCTGCCGTTCATAAAATAACTTATATTGCCGGAACTCGCGTTACCTGAAAATCTTAAATCCATATTGCTTCCAAAATGACGGTACGTTCCAGTTTGAAAATTGGCCGACTGGTTTTCAAAAAGACTCGTGATGCCTGAGCCTGCGCCCTGTGACGGCGAAACAAATGCGCTTCCCGTTTCGTTGGCTCCGTTCTCCAGCAAGTAGTAGTAAATTTGCGTGTTTTCGTTAGTACGCGCTATCGACAACGCCGTGTTTCCGTCCTTTGCCCTTATGTTAATATTGGCTCCGTGTTCCAGAAGAAGCCTGACAAGTTCAAAATTGTTCCACTTTGCGGCGTATAAAAGCGCCGTCATTCCGTCCGCGTAACTTTTTGTCAGCGGATACTGATAGTTGACATCAACTCCCGCTTCAATAAATTCCCTGGCGACATCAAACCTTTGCCTTTCCATTGACAGTAAAAGAATTTCGCCGTTTGCCCTTGCTCCGTTATGCAAAATAAACTGAATGACGCTGTTTGTCTGATTCCTGTTAATTGCCGTGTATAAATCGAAACTGTCCGGGAAAATATTGTATCTCTGTAAAATGCCAAACACCCTTAACGTATTGTCTCCGTGGGTATAACTGATCGCGAAATTCATCACGAGTCTTTTATCCGTCGCCGTCATTGTACTAACGTTTGTTCTTACTATATTTTCTACTGTCGTAAAATTATTTTGAACCAACGCGTTGACAAGTTCCCACCTGTATTCATCGGCGGATAATGTCCCGCTGAGAAAAAACAAAAGCAGGATGGCCGGAAGTTTTCTCACACCGCTAATCCAACACGTCAAACTCTTCGTTCGTTATTGCGTTTCTTATGTCTGCAAGGGACGCAAGCGCGGGATCATGGCTGAAAGACACCGTCCCTTCTTTCAGGCTGACGGCAACATCCGCAACGCCGGAAATGGCAAGGGCATTTTTTACCGCCTTTACGCAATGTTCGCAGGACATACCCTGCACTTTTAATGTTTTCTTTTCCATATCAACCTCGTATTAACTTATTTGGAAACTCCCGCCGCCTTGCGAGTCGCTTCATACATTTCCACGTACAATTTAGCGGAGCGTTCCCATGAAAAATCCTGCGTCATTCCGCGCTGGCGCATCTTATCGATGTCTTTGCGCCTGTTGTACCATGCCCAAACTGCCCATCCGACCGTGTTGTAAATTGAAGACGGGTTCAGTTCGTCGAACATAAAGCCGGTTCCGCCGCCTGTCTTTTCATCAAAATTTTCCACGGTGTCCGTAAGCCCGCCTGTTCTGCGCACTATAGGGATGGTTCCGTATACAAGGGAGTACATCTGATTAAGACCGCATGGCTCGTAACGGCTCGGCATCAGGAAAAAGTCACTGCCCGCTTCTATAAGGTGGCTGAGTTTTTCGCTGTAACCGATCCTCGCCTTGAAATTGGAAAGGCGGGAGGACAGATTCAGGATTTCGCTCTCGCACCAGTTTTCACCCGAGCCTAACAGCACCATTTGAAGGTCCATGTCCCTGCATATCGACCATGCCGAACCGTAGGTGGGGCCGAAAAGTTCGCCCACTCCTTTTTGATCGGTCAGGCGCGTAACCATGCCGATTACAGGCACATTGGCATCACGCGCAAGCCCGAATTCTTTTTGAAGGGCCTCTTTTGCCTTTGCCTTGCCGGACATGTCTTTTACCGAATAGGTTTGCGGGATAATTTTGTCTTTTGCGGGATCCCACGTATCGCAGTCGATTCCGTTTAAGATACCCGAATAATCGGCGCTTCTGTAGCGTAAAACCCCGTCCAGCCTGAAACCGTGAGCCTGCGATTTTGTCTCTTCGGCGTAGTTAGGTGAAACTGTGTTGATTTTGTCCGCGCTGTAAAGACCGGCCTTTAGCATATTCAGCATACTCCAGTCTTCAAAACCGGCGTTGTAAAAAACATCCCACCCAAGGCCCGCATAGTCAAAATTGTCCTTGTGGTAAATGCCCTGATAGCCCAGGTTGTGGATGGTGAGAATGGAAACCGTTTTTTCAAAACCGCTTTTAATGCCCGCAACCCTTTCCGCGAATTTCAGGTACACGGGAGCGACCGCGGCGGGCCAGTCATGGGCGTGAAGAACATCGGGATACCAGTTGATCTTTCTGCAAAGCTGAAAAGCGGCCCG
>JGI24698J34947_10001268_pt1 | contig 13219 bp, 10 predicted proteins | sample TergutMp193P3_FD_34947 | JGI IMG/M metagenome (IMG submission 34947)
ATACGCCCCACGGTAACTGTAGCGTTTTTGCACACATTCAAGAATGTCCATATTTTTTCTCCTTCATTATCTCCAATACCCTTGTCTCCCTTCTGATCCATGGCGTAGAAGCAAGTCCATTATCAATAATTTCCCTGTTTACTTTATACGCTTTTTCAATTTCCGTCCAGCATGGCATGAACCCCAATTCTTCTTCATATTTATCAAGTTTCTGATCAAATTGATTATTGTTTATTATCACAGCATAGTATTCCGAAACCATTTTGAAAATGCTGTTTTTATCTTCTTCCGCTATTCCGAATTCGATCATTATCCCGATTTTCCCTTCAATTTTGATTACACTACAGCCTGTTTCTTCCAATACTTCCCTTGTTAAAGCTTCTTCAACAGTTTCATTTTCCTCAATTCCACCGCCGGGGAATTTGTATTCTTTTGTTTTTTCCAATTGTACCATTAGAATTTTATTATCATTTTTTATTACCGCCCTAACTGCGTTTCGTAATATCACCTTGCTATTATCAAAATTGAGTAATTCTTTATCGTCCCTATACAACACCTCATTAAACAACATGGTATTCCCTCAGCTATGGGCTTCCAGAACCCGGATTATTTCCCTCTCAAGTTCAACCGAATCGGCGGAACCGTAGGCCCTGTCCTTCGGCAAAGCATTGACGACCCTGTCAAAGACTATACCTTCCCCTGCTTTTCCGAGGATGACAATCCTGCCGCCCATGTAGAGAGCCTCACGCGGATCGTGGGTTACCGCGATGAGGAGGCGGCTGTCATGGGAAGAGTTTTCCTTCGAAAGATTGTCCCGCTCAAGAAGTGAGAGACAATTTTCCATCAGGCTAATCCTGAGGGGAATGTCCAGGGATTGGAAGGGCTCGTCCATGAAAAGAGCCGTCGCGGGCCAGGCGAAGGCCCTTGCCATTGAAACGCGCTGGGCCTGCCCCCCTGAAAGCTCGGGGGGGTATGCGGCTTCCATGCCCTCAAGGGAAACCAGCGAAAGAAAATGCCTTGCCCTCTCCATTGCTTCCTCTTTCCCGAAAATCTTGAGCAGGGGGAGATTGATGTTCTCCAAAACAGAAAGCCAGGGGAGAAGCCGGGGCTCCTGGAACATAAACGCGGTCTTGGGTATTTCGGGATTGCCGTTAGGCGTATCTGAAAAAGAGATTTCCCCGGCCAGGGGCTTCAACAATCCGCCGAGGAGTTTCAAAAGCGTGGTCTTCCCGGAACCGGACGGCCCAAGGATGACGAGCGGCCTCCCCGTTCCGCCGCCGTCAAAGTCAGCCGAAAGATTGGTAAATATCGGCTTGCCTGTGTAGCCGAAAGAAAGTCCCCTGACCCTGATTTTCATTTTGCCCTGCCTCCTCTCCCACCCCGATACTTGATGATAATCGAAATGAAAGCCTGGGTGAAGGCGGCGGCAATCACGGTTGCCACTGTCCAGGCGAAAAGTTCGGGGGTCTCAAGCTGGGCTTTCGCCTGCTGCAGCCCTGCGCCGAGGCTCCTCAAAGGCTGAATCAGGACTTCTGCGGCGACAACCACCTTCCAGCACAGGGAAAGCGAGCTTCGAAGGCCCCCAAGGATGAACGGGACGAGTGAGGGGACGTAAAGGTATTTCAGAGTTTCCCCCGTGCTCATCCTGAACGCCGTGAAGAGTTCCTTAAGCCCAGGGTCGGTGCTTTTTATGCCCTCGATGACATTTGCGCTCATCACCGGAAAGACCATGAGAAAAGCCGTAAAAACGGGGGTGCGGTTGGAACCCAAAAAGAGAAAGGCGATGAGAATAACCGACATCACAGGCGTAGCAGAAATTACCGTAAAGAAGGGCTTGAGAAAAGAGCCAATTCGCCTGTCGAGGCCTGCGGCAATACCGGCGGCTATCCCCAGGGGGACTGCCACGGCAATTCCGCCTAACACCCTGAGAAAGCTTCCCCCAAGGGCCGCGAGAAAACGAGGTGTCTTTATCAGGGCCAAAAAACTTTTCAACACGGGCAAGGGACCCGGCAGGATAATGAGCGAGCCGTAAAATCTTGCGGCTAACTCCCAGAGAAGAAGGAGAAAAACAATGCCCGCCAGCGTCCAGGGAAAAGACGAAAAAACTTTCTTCACTCTAAAAACTCTCCGTCTAAAACGTTATTAGTCACAACATCATAAACCAAAGAATTTTACCACGAACCAACACAAACCATCACGAACAAAAGTGAATTCCAAAGTAATAGTTCGTGGTGTTCGTGAGGTTCGTGGTTAATTAGTTTTTTCTCCATGAAACCCTGTGCCTCCGTGAGAGGAAATTTGCAATTAAGGTATTGGTCTTCATCTCCAATAAAACCCGTTACCAGGCATTGCGCCTATTGAGGCCGGCGCGTTTTCGAGGAATACCCTGAAGAGCGCTTCCAGTGAAGGCCGCGCCTCGGCGGCGGGAATAAACACGTAATTGCTCCTGGGAACTGCGGCGGTTACCACGGGGGCCCTGAGACCAAGGTCATGCTTCTCCACGAGGGTACCGGCACCCACAGGGTTGGCTTTGACCCACTCAATGGAATTCTTCACGGCGTCAAGTATCATCTCCACCGCCCCCGCGTTTGCCGAAGCGAAGGCCCCGTCCACGACAAGCAGGGTCATCGGGTAATTGCCGATGCCGCCCGACCTGACCCACTCCTCCTGAATGTCCGAAACGGTCACGAGTCCCGGCCTCCCTGCCAGGGCCATGGTAGCGAATGGCTCCGGAAGGAGGGCAAGGGAAACCCTGCCCGCTATCAAGGACTGGGCAATCTCGGGAGGGGCAAGGGAATAGCCAAGGGTGACATCGCGATCCGGCGTTAATCCATGAAAGCCGAGTATCCTCCGAAACACATAGTCGGGAGTAGCCCCCTGGACGGCTACCTCGACGGTCTTGCCCCTGAGGTCTTCGATCCTCTGTACGCTGGGATCGGCGCTGAGAAGGCTCAGCATCCCGGCGCCGATAACTGCGGCGGCCTGTATATCCTTGTCTGATGACCTTATCTTGGCTGCCATGTTGGGGGGCAGTATCCCGACCTGGGCCTCACCGGAAAGAAAGCGGGCCGCCATAAGATCCGCCTGGGCAAGTGCTTCCAGCCTCACGTCAAAGCCCCGGATTTGGGGCGGTTCCTCAAAAAGGCGAATTATCCCGACCCCTGAGGACCCTTTGATCCCGTAAATCGTAAGCGGCTTGACGCTCTCCTCACCCCCACGTGCGTGAAGAAAACTGGGGAAAATAAAAATAAATAAAACTATCGGGAAAAGCCTCGCACAGGGGCACAGAGACACAGAGGAGGAAAAAAAAGAAATTAATGAAATTTCATTTTTCATTCTTCTCTTTTCTTTTTTCTTTCCCCCGTGCCCCTGTGCCTCTGTGCGAGGCTTAATTAATTCCCGTGCCCCAGTGTGAGGATTTTCGTAAATGCACATATATTATTCTAGACCGGCTGCCTTGCCAAGTCCAGCCTCATTTGGATCCTTCCTGTAAAAAATGAGCGTTATGCAAAAGCCAACGACCAGGAGGAAGAGGTTAAGCACAAAGGGAAGGTTTCTGGAAAGGTTTGAAAGAATGCCCCCTATCCAGCCGAAGGGAGAGGTGGCGGCCATGATGAGCATATGCAGGATGGCCATTACCCTGGCCCGTTCCTCGGGGTTTACATTAATGGCCAGGAGAGAGGTAGAAAGCATCATCAGGGAACCGGTGCCAAAACCGTCAAAGAGAAGGGAGATGCAAAGCATGACATATTTTAGAGGGCCTTCAACAGGGGCAAGGATGAGGATAACCTGGCCGATAAAATAACAGGTAAAGCCCGTGAGAAGGGGCATTTTCAGAAGCCCTTTTATGAGGGGCGCCGCGAGAAAAAGAAAAACAATGGCAACCACGGATCTCAGTGCTGCAAAAACGGGCAGAAGGGTTTCCGGTACCAGGAGCTTTTTGTTTACGATAACCTGCCAGAAGGTAGTGTTGACCATGGCGACGATCCCGTAAAGCACGGCGATAACGAGGGCGAATATAGTAGCCCTGGACTTAAGAATAATCCTGAGAACCCCGCCGTAACCTGCGGCAATGAAAAAGACGCTCTTTCCCCTGGTCTCCTCAAGACGGATAATTCCCCTCCCTGTTTCCCTGGAAAACGCGTAGAGCACGACAATCTTAACGGTCATCAAGACAAAGGCGTTTATGTAAAGAATACGGATTGCGGGGACCAGGGTCAGCCGTGAAACGAGAATCGACGAGATGGGGGCAAGAAGGGCCGAAAGATGGGCGCAGACCACCACAAGGGAATAAATCCCCGTGATCTTGTCTTTCTCCGCGTCTTCAACAAGAAGGCAGTCCCAGGAATTCTGGGTTATCTTCATTGTCCCGTTGAGCAGTGCGGCGGCAAAGAAAAACCAGAAGTTAACGGCCCGCCACCAGATTAGGCATGGCAGACACCAGGCAATAAAATCAAAAACGGCCGTTGACTTCCGCCTGCCCATTTTGTCCGTGACCGGGCCGCTGAAAAAGGCAAACACCACCTGGGACAGCATATAGATCGTGGCGACTAACCCAACCTGGGAATCGTCGAGCCCTATGGCCAGCATATACACGGACGCGTAAGGCAGGCAGAGGTTCATGGAAAGGCCCCACAGGGGCTCTGTGCAAACACAGGCCCTGGGGTTCCCCTTGAGGCCTGTGAAGGTTTTTAAGAGAGAGTCTTTCATGGTTGCTTCCGGCACTTATCCCAGTATTTGACCAACACTTACCCGGCCAGTACCCTGTGCGTTTCCTTGAGCTGTTCAATGATGGGAATGCCCTGTGGGCATTTTTTCTCACATTCCCCGCATTCAACGCAAGATGCCGCATTCCCGAATTGCCGCCATGGAACCTTGCCGATTTCGGCATAGGCTCCTTTCGCGAACTCAGTGATCTGGTATACCCGGTGGTAATTCATGATGGTAAAAATCTCGGGGATATTGACGCCATTGGGACATGGCATACAGTACTTGCAGCCCGTACAGTAGAGCCCCGCAAGGCGCTCATTCTCCTTCATCATGGCTTCGATTTGCTCAAGCTCCGCCGCGCTGAGGGGTGTGGTGTTACCCGCAACTGCGGCGTTTTCCTCAAGCTGTTCCGTATTGGACATACCGGAAAGGGCAATATCAACGTTCTTATTTGCCAGCACAAAACGCAGGGCCAGCTCCGCAGAGCTCCGGAATTTTCCGGGGAGTAGATCCATGATCACTTTTGAGGGAGCTCCCAATCGCCCACCGCCGACAGGACCCATTATAACCGTACCAAGCCCCATTTGATGGGCAAGGGCTATGCCCCCCTCTTTGTTGCGATCCATGACGTTGTACTGGCAAAGAACGGATTCAAGTATCCCTTCCCCTATTTTGAGGATTTCCTTGAGGTTGTCCCCCTCTTTCTCCCCCGCATCTCCGTCATGGAAGGAAAAGGAAATGTGCCTGACTATCCCCTGCGCTTTCAGTTTTTGCACACGCTCCAGGGGTCCGTCCTTTGCCTTGACTTTTTCAAGGAAAGTTTTCAGGGAAATGCCCCAGAAATGATAGAAGTCGATATACGAGGTGTCCAGTTGTTTAAGCGAGGTTTCCAGCCTCTTTTCGTAATCGTCCCCGGAATCGTTCTCAATGGGATTTTTTGTCGAAACGAAAACCTTCTCCCGCCTTCCACCTTTGAGGGCTTTGCCCAGTATCACCTCGCTCTGTTTGTCGCAATAGTAGGGCGCCGTGTCAAAATAATTCACCCCCAATTCCATTGCCCTGCGAATAAGGGCAATGCCTTTTTCCTCATCGAAAATGGTCTTGCCGTCGTTGTCGTAACTCGGTAGCCGCATACAGCCCATGCCAAGCCTGGAAACTTTTGCGCCGGTTTTACCGAAATCCACATACTGCATAGATCAACTCCCTTTTTTTTACTTTTTTCCAGTAGCTTTCTTGGTGGTCGCTTTCCCAGACGTTGTCTTCTTTGCCGTTTTTTTTGCGGCCGGTTTCTTGCCAGTTGCCTTCTTGGCTGCGGTTTTCTTTGTATCCGCCTTTTTAACCGCCGCTTTCTTTTTGGTTGTTTTCTTCGCAGTCGTCTTCTTTGTCGGCGCTTCCTTCACGGTCGTTTTCTTTACGGCTGTTTTTTTCTCCGCCAGCATTTTTGCTGAAGCTTTCTTTGCAACCGCTTTCTTATCGATCGATACGGAGTCACGCGCTTTTTTAACTGCCTGGCTTGAGGTTACCTTTTTTACCGTTGCCGGTTTTTTTGCTGCTGTTTTCGCTGCCGCTGTTTTATCTTTGGCCTTCTTTTCCGTCGCCTTCTTCACCGCAGACTTTTTGTCAGCCGCCTTTTCCACCGCCGGTTTTTTATCGGTTGCCTTCTTCGCGGTTGAGGCCGCCGGTATTTTCGCTGCCGACGTTTTTTTTGCCGCTACCGGTGTCTTTTTGTCCACCACTTTTTCCTCAGCCGCCGCTTTCTCATCCGGCGCTTTAAGTTTAAGAGGCGGGTTGTTCAGTACCGCCTGGGCGGCGGCGAGGCGGGCCAGGGGAACCCGGAAAGGCGAACAGGACACGTATGAGAGTCCCGATCTGTAACAGAAGTCGATCGTGAGTGGGTCGCCCCCGTGCTCGCCGCAGATGCCCACTTTGAGGTTCGGGTTAACAAACCTGCCCTGTCCGGTGGCAAACGCAATAAGGTAGCCTACCCCTTCTTCGTCGATTGACTTAAAGGGGTCAACATCAAGCACGACTTTATCCAGGTAGGAGGGCAGGAAGGACGCAATGTCGTCCCGGCTGAAGGCAAAGGTCATCTGCGTAAGGTCGTTGGTACCGAAACTGAAGAAATCAGCGTATTTGGCGATATGGGCGGCTCGAATCGCGGCCCTTGGAACCTCGATCATGGTGCCAATTTTCACGGGAATCTTCACTTTTTCGGCGTCGAATACCTTTTTCAGCACGGCCTCTGCGTTAGGCCTTAAGAGCTTCAATTCCCTTGCGGTAACCACAATGGGGATCATTATCTCTGGCTGCACCGGGATCTTCTGTTTCACGCATTCTGCGGCGGCAAGGGCGATGGCCTCAACCTGCATTTCGTAGATCTCGGGGTAGGTTACCGCAAGGCGGCAGCCCCTGTGGCCCAGCATGGGGTTCTGCTCGTGGAGCTTGTCTATCTTGGGCTGGAGGGAAGCCAACGGAACCTTGAGGTATTCGGCCAGCTCCGCAGTCTCCTCCGGTGTATGGGGAACAAATTCATGGAGAGGGGGATCCAACAATCTGATAACCACAGGTCTCCCCTCCATCGCCTTGAAAATGCCGAAGAAGTCCTTCTTCTGCAAGGGGAGGATCTTTTTGAGGGCTTCCTGGCGTTCATCTTTCGTATCGGCCACTATCATGGCGCGGAAGTGGATTAGTTTTTCCTTGTCAAAGAACATGTGCTCTGTCCGGCAGAGGCCGACGCCCTGTGCGCCGAACTGGAATGCCCGCTTGGCGTCCTCCGGCTGGTCGGCGTTAGCCCAAACCTCAAAACCCTTGAGGTTTCCGCGTTTGGCCTTCGAGCGGAATTCGTCGCACCAACTGAGGAAGGTGATCATGTCCTTTTCTTTGGAAATGTCAGGGCGTACCAGAGGAAGCTGCCCTTCAAAGACCTCGCCGGTAGATCCATCGATAGTGATCAAGTCCCCTTCGTTAAAGACCTTGGCGCCTATGGTCATGGTCTTATCCTGGATAATCGCATTCTTTGCCCCGGCAACGCACGGGGTTCCCATGCCCCTGGCAACTACCGCCGCATGGCTGGTTTTGCCGCCTGTTGAAGTGAGAATGCCCTGGGAGGCAACCATGCCCCCTATGTCCTCGGGGCTTGTATCTTTGCGCACAAGAAGGACTTTCTCCTTATTTTTATGCCACGCTTCGGCTTCATGGGCCGTAAAAACAATCCTTCCGCAAGCGGCCCCCGGCGAAGCGTCAATCCCTTTGGTAATGGCCCTGGCGGTCTTCCTGGCGTTAACGTCAATCATCGGGTGGAGAAGCTGATCCAGAAGGGCGGGGGTTACCCTACGCACCGCCATTTCCTTTGTGATGAGTTTTTCTCCCACCATGTCCACCGCGCATTTAACGGCGGCCGCGCCTGTACGCTTACCATTCCGTGTTTGCAGTATGAAGAGCTTACCCTGCTGAACCGTAAACTCTATATCCTGCATGTCACGGAAATGATTCTCCAGCTTGTTCTTGATGGTTACCAGTTGATCGTAAACCGCCTTGTTTTCCTTCGCCAATTGGGAGATCGGTTCCGGCGTGCGAACACCGGCCACCACGTCTTCCCCCTGTGCGTTCATTAAGAACTCGCCGTAGAATTCTTTTTCCCCGGTTGCGGGATCACGGCTGAAGCAAACCCCGGTACCCGAATCATCGCCGAAGTTTCCGAAAACCATGGACTGAACGTTTACAGCCGTCCCCTTGATATTTCTGATATCGTTAAGCTGGCGGTATTTGATGGCCCTTTCGTTCATCCAGGAGCCGAAGACTGCGTCAATTGCACCCCAAAGCTGTTCAAGGGGATTCTGGGGGAAATCCTTTTTGGCGTTGGCCTTGACTATCTTCTTGTAATCACCCACCAGTCTCTCAAGATCTGCGGCGCTAAGTTCCGTATCCAGACGAATTCCCCGCTCCATCTTTATGGTTTCTATAGCCTCTTCAAATTTCTTGTCGGAGACCCCCATAACCACGTCGCCGTACATCTGGATGAAACGACGATAGGCATCCCAGGCGAAGCGGAGATTGCCTGTCTTTGCCGCGAGGCCCTTCACCGATTTGTCGTTCATCCCCAGGTTGAGGATAGTATCCATCATGCCGGGCATGGAGACCGGGGCTCCGGAACGTACTGAAACCAGGAGGGGGTCATTGGGATCGCCCAGTTTTCTACCCATGGTCTTTTCCAGCCTTTCCAGGACTCCGAGAACTTCCTTGTCAAGGCCGGCAGGGTATTTCCTGCCGTTGGCGTAAAAAGCGGCGCACACATCGGTCGAGATGGTAAAACCGGGCGGGACAGGTATCCCAAGGTTGGTCATCTCCGCCAGGTTGGCCCCCTTTCCGCCAAGCGCGTTCTTCATCGCCGCATCGCCTTCGGCCTTCCCGTTGGCGAAAAAATAAACGTTTTTTATTGCAGACATTTATATGAACCTCCGTAATCGCACATGGCTTATCATATATCTATTGCGGGAAAAAATAAAGAGGTATATAAAAGAGAAATGGAACAGCGAATACTTGGGAAGACAGGGTATAAAATCGGCGTTTTTGCTTTTGGGGGTATTGTGGTCAGGGATACCCCCCAAGGCGAGGCGGACAACATTGTGGCGGAAGCGGTGGACAGGGGGGTTAACTACTTTGACGTGGCCCCCTCCTATGGCAATTCCCAGGAGATTCTTGGGCCGGCGATCCGTCCCCACCGATTAAAGATCTATTTGGCCTGCAAGACCGGCCAGAGGACCAAGAACGAAGCCCTTGCGGAACTTGCGAATTCCTTTAAGCTCCTTAAAACCGATTTTTTTGACGTGTACCAGATGCACGGGGTAGAGCCCGAGGATGTTGACACCGTGCTGGGGCCCGGAGGCGCACTGGAAGCCTTGGTTGAGGCCAAACAGAAAGGCATGGTCAGGAGCATTGGAATTACAACCCATCACAACGAAGTCGCCCTAAAACTCATGAACGCTTTTGATTTTGACACCCTCCTTTTCCCTGTCAACTGGGCGTGTTGGCTGAAATACGATCTGTGCCAGAAAACGGTATTAACCGAAGCAGCCAAAAGGAACATGGGCCGCATTGCCATTAAAGGCCTGGCGGATCGAGCAAAGGACCCGAATGATGATGCCGAAGGCGCCAAGGGGGACGGGTATCCCAAGTGTTGGTACCGTCCCATCTTCGATGATGCGGGACTGGCGGATATGGCCCTGCGCTTTACCCTTTCCCAGGACCTGCACACCGCCGTAAGCCCAGGGGACGTGAGAATGCTCCGACTGGGGCTTTCCATCATCGATAAATACAGGGGAAGCCCGCCTGCCCCAAGCGCCGAGGAACTTAAAGAACTGAAAAAGCGGGCGGATCTGGTGGGGAACACGATTTTTGACTCCACGGGGTCGCACTAGTTCACTTATTCCGGGTTTCGTGGTATGCTATAAACAACAGGAGAGTATTATGAATATAGATGATGACTACGAGTCGGATGACGATTTCGATGATGAAGACAATGATTATGACGAAGACCTCGACGACGAAGATGATTGGGATTTTGAAGACGAGGATGAAGATATTGATGATGAAGACGTTGATATAGAAGAATGTATATATACAAGCACGGGATCATGTGAAGATTGCACATTACCGGAAGATAAGGAATGCCCATATTCTGCGGAGGAGGATCTTGATTCAGATACATGACCTGATCGTGTTGTGTTTGTCACTCGCCTTCTTGCTTTCTTATCTGTTATCTGTTAATTAGTAATTGCTTTATGGACTACCTTGAACTACCTGTTTACAAACACAAAGACCTAATCCTTGCCGCGCTTGAAAACTCCCAGGCGATTGTGGTGGAGAGCCCCACCGGCTCAGGGAAGACAACCCAGCTTCCCGTGATCCTGCACCAGGCGGGTTACGCGAAAACCGGGGCAATCGGGGTGACCCAGCCGCGGCGCATAGCGGCGCTTTCGGTGAGCGAATTCATAGCCCGCCAGATGGGGTGTACCCTGGGCGGGCTTGTGGGCTACAAGATGCGCTTCGAGGACAAGACCTCCCGCGACACGCAAATCAAAATCATGACAGATGGGATTCTGCTGCAAGAGATGAAACTCGACCCATGGCTTTCCAGGTACGACTGCCTTGTGGTGGACGAGGCCCATGAGAGGAGCCTTAACATCGACTTCATCCTTGGGCTTTTGAAGCGGGTTCTGGAAGCCCGCAGGGATTTCAAGGTGATTGTGTCGTCGGCTACGATTAACGCCGTGGTTTTTTCGGAATACTTCGGCGAGTGCCCGATTGTAAAGATCGATGCCCAGGCATTTCCGGTGACCCTCATCTACGATCCGCCGCCCACAAGCATAGCCGCTTCCAGTGCTGCCGGAAGCGGCTTTAGGGGAAGCGATGTAGCGGAGTTGCTGCTCTCAAAGATTTCCGCCATCACCGAACGCCTTATCGACGAGAACCGCCGCGAATTTCGCGGGCAAAAAGATGAGGCCGGCGGGGATATCCTCATCTTCCTCCCAGGGGAGAAGATGATCAAGGACTGCATGTCCAGCCTTGCCTTCTCCCCCATCGGGCAGTACTTGCACCTCCTGCCGCTTTACGGAAGGCTGGGCAAGGAAGAGCAAGAGCGGGTTTTTGAAAGCGCACCAAAGGGCAAAACAAAGGCGATTATCTCCACGAACATTGCCGAAACCTCGGTAACTATCGACGGGATTACGGCAGTGATCGATTCCGGGCTTTCAAAGCTCAATTACTACAACCCCAGGACCTTCACGTCGAGCCTAGTTGAGGCCCCGATTTCAAAGGCCTCAGCGAACCAGCGCAAGGGGCGGGCCGGACGCACGCGGGAGGGCACTTGCTACCGGCTCTACAGCCGCAAGGACTTTGAGAACCGGCCCCTTTTCACCACCGAGGAGATCTACCGCACCGACCTGTCAGAGGTGGTGTTGCGCATGGCCGATCTCGGGATTACCTCATTCGAGGAATTCGACTTCATCTCGGCGCCTTCAAGGGAGGGGCTCATTGCGGCAATTGAAACGCTGAACCTGCTTGACGCACTGGAAAGCGATCACACCCTCTCAAACACCGGTCGCCTCATGACCGAGTTTCCCCTGGCGCCAAGGCACTCCAGGATCATAGTCGAGGCAATCCTGAAATACCCGAACGTAATCAAGGAAACAATAATTGCGGTGTCCTTTCTTTCCACCCAGAGCCCCTACATCCTGCCGCCTGGGGAGGAGCTGGACGCCCGCAAGGCCCACCACCGTTTCAGGGATGAGGACGGCGACTTCGTGTCCTACCTCAAGCTGTACGAGGCGTACATGGCTTCCCCGCAAAAACAGAGGTTCTGCGAGAAGAATTACCTGGACGAGCGCGCCATGGCAGAAATTGCCAACGTGGCAAGCCAGCTTGAGGAGATCGTTTCGGCCCTGAAGATCCCCATCCTTGGCGGGGGAAGCAGGGAAGACTACCTTTGCGCGGTGGCAAGGGGGCTGATTCAGTTTGTCTGCGTCAGGGAAGGACGGGAACTTTACCGGAGCCTCACTGCGGATCGCATCCTGATCCATCCCGGCTCAGTCATGTTCAGGATGAACCCACAGTTCATCGTGGCCGGGGAAATCGTCAGGACCACGCGAATGTACGCCATGTCAGTAAGCCCGCTCCCGTTCAAAGCACTGGAGAAGATAAGCCCGGCCCTGGTTCCCGGCCTCGACGCAAACAAAAAAGAAAATGAGCCGTCGGAAAAGCCTGGCGCAAAACCGCGGCCAAGGGACTTTACCAACAACATCAAGATAGGCAGTGAGGTCTTCGAGATAGAGACCGTAAAGGGGAAGAAGCAGGCTCTTCTCCCATGGGAAAGGCTGAGAAAGGTCATCGATCACCTGGGAAGCGAAACCATTGCCATGTACAAAAACCTCCGGGGGGTTGTCATTCTTGACGGCAAGTACAGGCTCCTTGGCGGGGAAAAACTCCGCCTGATTCTTTCCCTGCTCCCCTCGCTGGAAATGGAAGACGCGCCCAGCCGGAACTGGTTAAACAAGGAAAGGTTCAATTCATCATCAAGCCTGGACGGGCTCCTGGCCTCCCTGCCAGACCTCGTAAAGCCCGCGCCCTGGAAGAAGGGGAAAAAGGAACTCGGCTTCATCTGCCTCTTCACGGACGGGAACGGGAATTACCGGTTTGGCTGCTCACGTGGCTTTAACACAGGCCTCAACGAAAGCCTCGCAAGCCTGGAGACCCTGATTGACGAATTGGGCGACGACGTGGACCTTGATAAAAAGCACATCGTGAACCAGACATACCGGCGACTGGCAGACTATCTTAAACTCTAATTTGTCGGGATGTATGTCACGTAAAACAACCCAAATGATATAATGCTAAAGGGTGGGCAAGTGACGCGGCGAAAACGTTAATTTGACTAAAACATTCATATCGCGACCGAGAAAGCCCTGAGGGCAGCTCGATGGCGCAGGGGTTTTTCTCATAGCCTAACCTGACC
>JGI24698J34947_10001269_pt1 | contig 13216 bp, 9 predicted proteins | sample TergutMp193P3_FD_34947 | JGI IMG/M metagenome (IMG submission 34947)
CTGATTCTGGTTACCGCCGCCCGCAAACAGGGATCCGGCTCCGATTACCAATACCATTAAAATAATGGCAAGGTTCCGTAGTTTTCTCATATTATCCTCCTCAAAAAGATTAAATAAAGATATATCATTATCCAGCCGATTTTGACATATTGTCAACTTTTATTTATTTAATTTTTATTTTTGTATAATATTTACATTAATGGGGCAAAAATACGAAGCATATCGGGGATAATCCGCTGGAAGGCGTTTCTGGCGCAGTCTTTAAGCGTTACTTCCTGGGAAACGGGCAGGGTTTTAAGGAAATCTTCCTTGACGGCGGCTATTGTTTTGCTGGCGTAGAACAGCACCCCGCATTCAAAGTGAAGGTACAGACTGCGGAAATCGAGGTTGGTGGTCCCGACTGTGGCTATTTTATCATCGGAAACAAACGACTTTCCGTGGCAAAAACCGGCTGTGTATTCGTAGACTTTCACGCCCGCCTGAATCAGCCTGCGGTAGTACGAGCGGGACGCTATCGCCACTATCTTCTTGTCCCAACGGTGAGGGGTTATTATGCGTACATCGACCCCGCTTTTTGCGGCCAGCGTAAGCGCTGAGAGCAGGTTGTCGTCTACTATAAGATAGGGTGTGTTGATGTAAACGTACTTTCTCGCCTGATTGATGATCTGGATGTAAACGTGCTCCCCGACATTTTCGTTTTCAAGCGGGCTGTCCGCGTACGGCTGAACAAACCCCCACGCTTCGTAACCTTCGGCGACCCCTCTTTCGGCATTCTCTATGCCCCTGCCCTTCCACGGGTACAGGGAAGTGTAGTCGTCCTTCTTTTTAACGCTGAGATTCCACATCTGTAAAAAAATCAAAGTTAACGACCACGCGCCGTCCCCCTCAATCATTATCGCCGAATCTTTCCAGTGGCCGAAACGTTCCACAATGTTGATGTACTCGTCCGCGAGGTTAAGCCCGCCCGTGAACGCGACCTTGCCGTCTATCGAGATAATTTTACGGTGATCGCGGTTGTTTTGCAGAGATGTAACAATCGGCCTGAACGGGTTAAAAATAAAAACTTTAATTCCCTTTTCCGTTAATTTTTTCCGGTAATCGTGGGGGAGCGTAAGAAAACAGCCGAGATCGTCGTACATTATGCGCACATCAAGACCTTCGGAGGCTTTTCTTTCCAGAATCTCAACAATGGAATTGAGCATCTGCCCTTCCTTTAAAATGAAGAATTCCAGAAAGATATACTCCTCTGCCTTTTCAAGTTCTTCCAGCACCTTGTGAAAAAACGCCTCCCCAGAATCGAGGTACTCCTGCCTTGTGTTGGCGTAAACAGGAAAGCCCGCGTAGTTTTGAAGGTACTGGGCGTGTGTCCTGAATTCAGGGTAAATGTCGATTAACTCATCAAGCCTGTTGCCCGACAGTAAAAACGCCTCTCGGCTTTCCTGTATGTTGCGCCCAATCGCTTCCCTTAATTTTTTCGGGTTTGACCATGACTGAAAAAGTATATAGATGATTCCGCCGAAGAACGGAAAAAGCAGGATTATAAAAATCCATGTGAGTTTGTAGCCCGCCTTTTCATGTTTGTTAAGAACATGGATGCACACGATGATGCTTATAACATTCAGTATTATATAGGAAAGATCGTTGTACCTTCCCGCCCTTGCTACCAGCAGGATAAACAGGGCGATCTGGACAAGGAGGATAAAGACGATAAATCCTCTTCTTCTGAAAAAGAACTTGGCCCATTTTTTTTTGTTGATCTTCGCCATCTGTGTACGACTAAACAGGCCAATGGCCCGCCCCCATCCGAAGCAGTTTTACCTCATCGGTACACATATCGAGAATTGTAGAAAAGATACGCTCCCTTTCTTCCCCGCTGTCAAGGATCAGATCAACTTCGCTTATGTCTTCAAGCTCCCACCCGCTTTCAAAAAGCTCCTCTTCAGGGATGGGAGGCATTTCTTCGCCTGCCTTTTGATCGCCTGAGTTTTCCCTGTTTCCGCCGGCCATGCTTCTTTTCGCCGTTATTGAATAAAAAGGATGACCGAGCGTTTCGATCAGGCGGATGGGGACAGGATGATCGGGGATACGCACCCCCGCTTCATGACGGCGGATATCCAGTGTTTTTTCCGTTCCCGGAAGCGTTTTTAAAATGAAAACATAAGGCCCCGGCGAAAGCCGGTTGATCAGCCGGAAACGGCTGTTGTTAATACTGCACAGTTCGCTGAACTGCGAGATGCTTGAACACAGAAGGGTAAAGTGCCGTTCGTCCCTTTCCCCGGAAAGCCGTCTGAGTTTTTTGATAGCCTGGGGCGATTTAATTGAACAGACAATACTCCACGTTGTGTCGGTGGGCAGAGCCGCCAGCCCGCCGTCCCTGAGAGCCTGCGCGGCGCGGGCGAGTATTCTGTCATCAATATTGGACGGGACGACATATTCAACCATGAAAGCCTCACTGAACCCAAACCAGCTTGTCAGGCTCGGACTCTGTCAGATAAATTTTTTCATAGCGCCCGGAATGTTCGGCGGGGGTATTTTCGGGAAAGTAAGTGTTCATAAAAAACCATACAACGTCCGCCATGTTCGCGGAGGAATTGGATGGCGCATAACGGTACCATATATCGTTATTTTCAAGTATATCTTTTGTTTTAATGTTGTCGCTTAACTCTGGATCGGTAAGACGGCGCAGTTCGCTTCTAAGCCCGCCGTAATGGGTAAGCCCTACATTTAACATCCTCAGGCGTTTGGTCTCGTCCATCCAGTAAATTTCATAGATGCCGGCGACGGAGGGAACTTTTGCGTTTATCTCCCACCTGTCGGCAATGGCAAGCGGAGACCAGTTGACGAAGTAGTGAATATCCCCTTTTTTTTCCATGCTGGTAATTCCGTATTCCATAGCTTACTAAATATATCACATAAAACCCGTGTTTTCCATATTCGGGAGAGATTTTATACACTTTTTATTGTATTTGTATGAAAAATTATACATCATCCCCGCCCGATACCAGCCCGTTTCCGGGGCAGTTTCATCTAATTCCTTATGTAGTAAGGAGTTACGATAAATAATCACAATTGAAATTTTACTTGGCACGAATATTGCTATATAATAGGCGGTCTGAAAATGGACATTAGGAGGCATATATGCAGAAAAGAACGGCAAAAAACAATGACAGTATGCTTGAGATATACTTCAAGCAGGTTAGGTCTTTTCCTCTTTTAACTTTTGAAGAGGAGTTGGAACTGTCAAAGCAGGTACAGAATGGGAATAAAAACGCTCTGCATAAACTGGTGAATTCAAATTTGCGCCTTGTTATAAAAATAGCGAAGACCTACAACAGATACGATATTCCCGTTATGGATGTTATTCAGGAGGGGAATTTGGGACTGATTCACGCAGCGGAAAAATACGATTACCGCAAGAACGTCCGGTTTTGCACTTACGCGGGCTGGTGGATCAGGCAGTTTGTCAGCCGGTTTATCGCCAACAAGCGCAGGATTGTCCGTTTGCCGATGCGGAAGGAAGAGACCCTCCGCAAGATTCAAGGCGCGTACCATTCCCTCTGCCAGACATTGATGCACCAGCCGGGAAATTCCGACATTGCAAGAGAACTTGGAATTCCTGTTGGGGAGGTTGACTCCGCGATAAAAATGGCAGCCGGCTCCATGCCTTACGAGCAGTTTTACGGTGAAGATGAAAACATGAGCGTTATTGACGTTCACGAAGATTACACCTACAGCCCTGAACGGAATCTGCTGAAACAACTTTCACACGACGGGACAAAACATATTCTTGATAATTTGATGGAGAGGGAAAAATCGATCATCAATTACCGCTATCAGTTGAACGGCTGTGAGAGGCGCACATTGAGGGAAATAGGTGACAAATTTGATATTTCTCCCGAAACCGTCCGTCAGATTGAGATGAAAGCCCTGAAAAAAATCCGCAACCATCACGCAAACGAACTGCGCGAATGTGTATATGTCGAGGCAATATAGGGAGTGGAATAGGGAGTAGGGGATGGGGAGTAGGGGATGGGGAGTAGGGAGTAGGGAATTGTTGTTTGTAAGCGTTGCGTGAGAGCAATACGCAGCGCTTGCATACGACAATCCCCACTCCCTACTCCCCACTCCCTATCTTCCACTTCCTACTCCCTATCTTCCACCCACCTACTCCCCACTCCCCATATAATTAACTATACTTAACAAATGATCAAAGAAAACGCGCTGGTTATTTACAAGAACAAGCCGGCGCTTACCAAGGATATTTCGGACGGGAAAATTACCATTTCTCTTGCGGACGGCTCGTCTGTAAAAGTGCGGGAAAAGGACATTGAACTCCTCCATCCCGGTCCGGTGAAAGATTTCAGCGGGATTGACGGCAGAGCCCCGCAGACAGCGATCCGTGAAGCGTGGGAACTTTTTCTGGACGACGGAAGCGCGGCTCTCTCGCTGAAAGATTTGGCGGCTTTTATCTTTGGAGAGTACACTCCTTCTTCGGCATATTGCGTTTATTGTTTGCTGTGCGACGGCCTCTACTTTTCGGGAAGCGCGGACGCGATTAAGCCCCGGGGCAAAAATGAAGTAACAGCCGAAGAGACAAAGCGCGGGGAAAAACAGCGTGAGACGGGCGAGCGTACCGAATATCTGGCGCGTTTAAAAGCCGGTTTGAAAAAAGGCGGAAGCCCGCTTCCTGCGGACGCGCGTTTTTTGCAGGACGTACAGGCCCTCGCTTACGGAAAATCCGTGAAGAGCCGTACCATGAAGGAGCTTGGGCTCGGCGAAACTCCCGAAGAAGCACACTCCCTGCTTTTGAATACCGGTTTTTGGACGGCGATGGTCAACCCCCATCCCGCCCGTTTCGGTCTTTCAATGAACCATACAAACATCTGCCCGCCCCCTCCCCCTGACGAAAAACGCCTTGATCTTTGCCGACTTGCCTCATTCGCCATTGACAGCCCGTGGAGCAGTGATCCCGACGATGCCGTCTCAATTGAAAAAGACGAGAAGGGAAGGAGCGTCCTTTATGTGCATATTTCCGATCCCGCTTCCTCAATTACGCCTGACAGTCCCGCAGAAAAGGAAGCCCGCGACAGGGGGGCTACTTTGTACTTTCCAGAGGATACCGTAAGAATGTTAGCTGACGAGGCCCTTGGGTTTTTCGCCCTTGGGCTGTCGGAAAAATCTCCGGCTTTAACTTTTAAAATGACGCTTGACGAAGACGGCGAAATAATTGAAACGGATATATTTCCCTCGATAGTAAAGGTCAGGCGCATAACTTATGAGCAGGCGGACAGGGAGATGGAGGGAAGTACCGAAGACTCACCTGCGTTATGCGCTCTTAACGAATTGGCGCAGAGAAACTACAGACGGCGCACAGCGCAGGGCGCGGTGAACATTGACCTTCCCGATGTTCACATAACTGTTGAAAATGAAATTGTAAAGATAGAGCCTGTCGTACAGTACCGTTCGGTTTCGCTTGTAAGGGAATGTATGATCATCGCAGGTGAAGGAGCGGGAACATGGGCCGGCGGAAACGGCCTTGCCTTTCCGTACATAAGTCAGGAGGTGGAAATACAGGGCGAAGTTTCCGACGGCATTGCCGGTTCGTGGCAGCTCCGCCGGTGCATGAGGTCCCGCGTCCTTTCTACAAAACCGGGCCGTCATCAGGGACTCGGCCTTGACACATACACTCAGGTTACAAGCCCCCTGCGCCGTTACACCGATCTTTTGGCTCACATTCAAATACGCGCATTTCTGAACGGAAAAACGCCCCTTTCAACGGACGAAGTTTCATCACGGCTCGGTTTCAGCGAGGCGGCCTCCTCCGCCGCAGTCCAGGCGGAACGTGCCTGCAACAACCACTGGACAATGGTTTACCTTTCAGATAAAAAAGATTCAGAGTGGGATGCCGTCGCCCTTGAAAAAAAGGGAAACCGCTGGGCGGTGATAATCCCGTCCCTTGCGCTGGAAACACAGGTTTCCCTGCAAAAAGATGTTTCACCTAACAAAGAGATCAGGCTGATTTTAAAATCTGTGAGTATCCCCAGAGGAGAGGCGGTCTTTATTCACGGTGATTAAGAGCCTGTCCCCAAATGGACTTGTTCGTGGTTACGTCTTTTTCGTAACATTTAACAATACGATGACGCGTCCGTTTTCTATCAGGCTGAATGAGGTTATTGTGCTGTTGTTGTAATGCAACTCGCCTGTATATTGATTCAATAAAATTTCTCTTCCTGCCCGTACAATAACGTTAAATGTTTCCCTGAAAACTCCCGTGCCTGTTTCTATTTTTGATCGCGGGTTTGTCAGATAATAAATATATTCAAGGCCGTTTGTGAAAAACAGCCTTAACTCCATTGACCTGTCTGAATATAGCACATATTGCGCGGTTCTTATTGTATTTGCGGCATTGTTTCTTCCGTTGCTGTTGGAAAAGGCTTCTGAAACAGTTAAATCGTACTTTTCAACTTCATATCTACGTTCGTTTGTTTGATTGTTGGAAGGAACATTTGGAAAACTTGGAATGTTTGGAAATGACGGAAAAAACGAATTGCCTGTATTTCCGCCGACACCCGGCACTACAGGCTGAGATGGCCCGGTTGGGGGAGTTGGAGGAGTCGGCTCATCCGCAAATACCAACGCGGCAATTAGTAATAAAACTACTATAATAGATTTGTTCATTAAGGAATGGTAACATATTTTTATTTTTTAGTCAAGTTTTTTTAGCGCGTAATTGTTTTTGCAAACTACCAGAAAACAAGTTTACCCCTGTCGTTCACGAATCCGCAAGCCTTAAAACATTCGGCATAATTGCTGTGCGCCGCTGTCTGCCCGTTTATCTTTTCGACAAGGACTTTATTAAGGGGCAGTACTGTCCTTGTACGCGGTATCTTGAAAAGATCGATTAGTTGCATAATGTCAGCGTTGTCCGGCTCCATGAAGATTTCCATTTCTTTGCCGTTTTTGGTAGAAACGGCGATAAGGTTCGCTCCCTTAAAATAAAGCCTGTTATTCGCGCTCCTTGCACATAACGTGTATCCCAGCCCTTCTATTTCCAGTCCCGCCGGGCTTGCTGGGTCGGATGCGTTCATCCAGTAAATCCCCGCAAGATTTTCAGCCTGTTCAAGTTCCACGGCGATTGACGGGGAAGTGAATTGCAGTGAATTGATACCCGCAAAAAAACGGCCCGCTGTTAATTCGCCTGAAAGTTCCATGCGTCGCATGGCGGGTAACAGTTTCGACCATGAGAAGGCGGGAGGCTCGTGTTCAAGAAGCGGACGGCAGAGAACTCCCCAGCGATCCAGTAAAAGACGCACGCGCTCGCGGTTGAGTGCGTCTTCTTCCAACGGGTTGACGGGCTCCTGTTCTTCCATGACAAGCGAGAACCAGTTTCCGTGAACAGGCGCGCCGTTGCGCCACCGGTTTTTCAACGCGCCGGGGATACGCGGTTGTCTTCCAAACGGGCGAACGGTTTCTGTAATTTGCGGAATATCGATCTCTTTCGGGATAAAGCCGAATTCGATTCCTCTCCTTACAGGATCGAGCGAATCCGCTGTGAGGCGTCCGAGCCAGACTTCATGCCAAAGCGCCTCGGCGCAGGAACGGCTGTCAACGGCAAGCTCGTTTTTTATTTCCCAAAAATCGCGCGGGCGGTTAAAAAAGGGCGAGGTCAAAAGCCGTGCCATGACGGTGTTTGTTTCGCTCTTTTTTGAATCCAAAACCAAATCCAAATCTTCGGGACGGCAAAACGCAATTCTTTCTTTTCCTTCTCCATACCAGACAAGCCTGCCTTCGCGTATTTCGCGGTCTATATTTCCGCCTTCATAAGATGAGTTTCTGGCGCGGAGAATTTCAGTTTCCCATAACTTTGCCGGCGCTGTCCACGCGTACAGATTTTTTCTGAAAACCGCGCCGTCTGTGCCTGTGTTATGTGCCAATCCCTGTCGAAGGGCAAGGAAGGGCGCTAAAAGGGATGGGGGACGCTCCTTTATTACAGGACGCTCCCTTTTGCATGAAAGGCGCAGGAGCATTTCGAGGTTTTCACGGTCGCAGATTAGCGGGGGGAGTAGGGAGTGGGGAGTGGGGGAGGGAAGCGGTGAGGGTGTGTCTTGCGTTATCTGCACATCGCGGACGGCTTCGTCTATTTCAACTAACGCGTCTACTGCGTCCTGCGCTTCTGCGGCACTTACTCCGAAAACGGCGCATATCCGTTCTATGGAAATGGGACCTTCATAGCGCAGCCATTGACCGAGAAGGCTTAACGGTTCGACCTTCCATGTTTCTTCCCATTCGCGGTGAACAACAGAAGCCACACTCGCGCCGTTTCGCGTAACGGTTTTAATTTTTCCGCTGTCAATGTTATTGACGACTGTTTCCGGCATTGCCAAACAAAGGGTCTTCCATTCGTCTTGGGGAATTGCGATTCTTTCCTTGACCCATTCGTTTAAGGAAAGAGCGTCTTCGGGAGCCCAGCCGGGGATTTCTCTTCGCAGTCTTGAAACAAAATTCTCTACTGCCTCCTCTTTCAGTGCAGGGCGCAGATCGGCGTTTCCAACCGCCTCTTCAATAACTTTATCGGAGAGAGTCGCGGTGCGCCCTGATCCGAAAAGGTCCTTTCGCTCGTCATATTCGTACACGAAAGAGCTGGTTTCCTGCCTGACAAGGTCTCTGGAAAACGGGCTTGGAACGTTACTGTGAAAAAATGACAGCGTAACGTTAGCTGAATTTATTGCACCTAACAGCTCGCGGAAACCGTCCATGTCGAAGGTGTCAACAAGACAGCTTCTCCACGCTTCGGCGGTGACAGGGAAACCGTCTTCACCGGCGACCGCGTCAAAGAGCCGTTTTGAACGCTGGCGCATGATCCAAAGCGGAGTGCGTTTGCCGAAACGCGCTTTTGGAAGAAGGAGACTGCGTTCAGCGGCCTCACGGAAATTCGCGCCAAAAATCCCCGATGTTTCAAGGCGGTTCCTGAAAAGCCTCTCCCCTCTGTTAATGCCTCCCGCGTCCGCTGTTTCAAGCGATTCAATGGCACGGCGGAAAATTTCATCGGGGGGTAGGGAAGTTTCTTCCAATCCAAGTCGCGGAAGAAGGAAGAGGATACCGTCGTCATTGGAAAAACATTCTACGCGAAGACCGATTTTCTCTGACAGTTCCATTGAAAGCGCGAGCGAAAGGGGATAATTTATCTCCCCGCCCCTGAAACTGTGAAAAACTATCGAACAAAAATCCCTGTTTAGTTCATTTCCCATAACAATTTCTACGGTGATGTTTTTGCTGTCCGGCAGGGGAAGCCCGCCCTGCGCCTTCCTCTGGGAATCAAGAAATTCTTTTAATGAGTTACGCGCCATTTCTGAAAGGCTTGTTTCAATATCTCCAGTCCTGTTGTACTGTTCCAGAATTGCGAGTAACCTTTCAGTCAGATTTTTACTGCGAAAAGCCCTGTCGCCCTTCCAAAATGGAATAAAATCCGCTCTTTTTTCAAGCGGAGTCACTTCCACAGATTCGGATCCGATATTCACTATCCGCCACCCGCGCGCGCCAAAATCAAAACAGTCCCCTATTGACCGCTCCCAGACAAATTCTTCGTCAAGTTCTCCGATTTTTGTACCGTCCGCCAGCCTGAGCGAATAAAGTCCTCTGTTTGCGATTACCCCGCCGGATGAGTAAAGCAGTCCCAGAGTTGCGTCTAACGCGCCGATTTTTCCTTCAATTTTATCCAGCCAGATTCGCGGTTTTATGTCGCGTAACCTTGATTCTCCGCCAGAGTTTCCTTTGGAAACCAGACCGGCAAGCATACGCACGACACGGTTAAAAGATTCATAGTTAAGGTTTCTGAATATATAAAATTTTCTTATAAGATCGTATAACTCTTCGATATTGTGTTCTTTTTCCGCGCAGAGGGCGAGTATAAGCTGGGCGAGTATGTCCAGAGGATTTTCGATGGGGCGGATTTCCTCAATGTCGCGTTCATCAACCGCGCCCTTCAACGCGGCGGCGGCTAGTAGGTCCATTCCGTGAAATGCAAAAAGCCTGCCCTTGCTGATCTGTCCCACACTGTGGCCCGAACGTCCTATTCGTTGCAACGCCTGAGAAACATTGCCTGTACTCCCCGCAAGCACAACTTCGTCAATACTGCCGATATCGATCCCAAGTTCCAAAGAGGCGGTGGCTACCACGCAGGGAAGCCTTCCCTCGGCAAGCGCCTGTTCTACTCCGCGACGCAGTTCCTTTGAAAGAGAGCCGTGGTGGGGAAAGGCAACGGCCCCGTTCAGCTCGCGCCCCGGCGGGTTTCCGTTACGCGCAAATAATTCCGGGGCGGACAGATTTAAAAAATGACACAGCTTCTCTGCCCTTCGCCGTGATTCTACAAAGACCAAAAGCGTCGAGCTTTCCCAAATCCGGCTTAAAATATAATTTATTAACGGCGTGTAACGGCTTGTTTCCATACCGGCTGTGGAAAGCCCGTCTTCGTTTGTTTGCGCGTAACGTCCGTCGTCTTCTTCAATATCGGGGTATTCGACGCGAAAATCAATTTGCTTTTCGGAAATGGGAGCGACTATGTGAACCTTCCTGCCTGTTCCGCCCGCGAAATCCGCCGCTATTTGCGGATTGCGGACGGTTGCCGAAAGGCTTATCCGCTGAAACTCTCCAGCGGTAAGACTGAGCCTGTCTATCTGGCAGGAGAGAAAAGCTCCGCGCTTGTTTCCCAGTACCGCGTGAATTTCGTCAATGATGAGGTACTTGACGCTCGAAAGAACCTGCCTGCCCCTCGGGTTCAACAAAAGAATTGCAAGGCTCTCAGGAGTGAGGGCAAGAATCGATGGCGGGCGGATAAAAAACTTTCTGCGTTCCGACTGCGGGGTATCCCCTGATCGCGTTTCCACGCGCACCGGCGGAAAGGGCAGGCCCTCTCTTTCAAAATGGGACTTAATTGCAGATAACGGTTCAAGCAAATTGCGCTTGATGTCCTCGTTCAACGCTTTAAGCGGGGAGACGTAGAGTACCGAAAGTTTTTCAGCCTGATATAGTGTTTGCGCCCCCGGACAAAAACGCGAGATTGCCGAAAGAAAGGCGGTGAGAGTCTTTCCGCTTCCGGTAGGCGCGAGAGCAAGAACATTTTCACCGCGCTCGATCAACGGCCACGCCTGCGCTTGTACGGAAGTTGGCTTCCCGTAAGTTTCCGTGAACCAGCTACGGATTAGCGGATGAAACGTTTGCGGTAACATAGTTAAGAAGCATAATTAAAACAACGGATTAAATGCCCTGAGCTTATCTCTGTCAGCAAAGGATGTTCCATAAAACAGCGTTCTATTGCCCGAGGACATCTCGGCGCGAACGGGCAAGATTCCTTTTCCTGAGAATTCATCTCACTGGGGCGCGGAGGCACAGAGTTTTGGGCGCGGTTTTCCCCGTGGCTCTGTGCCTCTGTGAGAGCCTCTTTCACGCCAGCCGCCGATGAGAACAAAAGCTGTGTATACGGGTGAAGGGCTTCGCGGTACAGGTCAGAGGCGGGAGCTTCTTCCATCAGCTCCCCCCGGTACATTACGCCGATACGGTCGCAGAAGTAGCACGCCACCTTTAAATCGTGCGCGATGAACAGGAACGACATATCCCTCTTTTCGCGGATGTCGAGTAATAGGTTGAGAATCTGCCCCTGAATGGAAACGTCCAGAGCGGAGACAACTTCGTCGCAGATTAAAAGTTCGGGCTCCATTAAAAGGGCGCGGGCGATGGAAATCCTCTGACGCTGGCCTCCCGAAAACTCCGAGGGGCGTTTTTCCAAATCGGAGGACTGAAGCCCCGCCTCTTCCAAGATAGCGGCGGCTTTCCCGCGAAGTTCTTTTTCGCTAACGCCCCTGCGCCTCAAAGGTCTTCGGCATCCTGAAACCAAAACCTCGTATACGGTCATCCTCGGGTTGAGGGACCTCGCCGGGTCCTGAAAAACATAGCGGACTTTTTCGCGGTACTGGCGAAGGTCTTCTTTTTTCAAGGAGGCTACGGTTAAAGGTTCGTCTCCCTGATAGTACAGAATTTCCCCTGAGTCCGCTTCGTACATCCGCACAAGCATACGCGCCGTGGTGGTCTTCCCGCAGCCTGATTCGCCTGCCAGCCCGTAAGATTCATTTTTGCCGATTGAAAAGGAGATGTCGTTTACCGCGTTGACAAAACGCCCGAAGCGGGCAAAAAAGCCCGCTTCAAGGTTAAAGCGTTTGTAAAGGTGGGAAACAGTGAGAACCGGCATGGTAAATAATTTACCTGCTCCTAGTTTCCGCCCAGAGTTCTAAGCGCGTTCTCCGCCATCCTTTGTTCCTGCGCGGTATAGGTGTTGGTGCGCTGTATGGTAGTGAGGAGAAGCCTCACGTCGGCGGACTGAGTTCCGGTAACGGCAATGCAGGAAATTACCCATTCAAAAAGCCGCCTCTCCTTGTTGCCCCAGGGGCCGTTGCGCCTTCTGCCGTGCAGTTCGTTCAGGAATTTACGGAGAAGTTCTACGGCTTCATCGCTCTTTATAGCGGCCAGCGCGTTGAGGGTCAGCATGATTTCATCGTAGTCCGGGGAGTTGTTGATAAAATTGCTGGAGTACGTTTTTTCCAGATTGGCATAAACTGAATCGTCCGAAACTCCATACTGCCTTATGATGTCAATAGCGCCCTTGCGCATTTCGCTTATCTGCCCCTGGAAACTTCGGTTGCTGGTAAAGTAGACAAAACTTGTAGCGAGAGCCGCTGCGGCAACCCTGGCCTTGGAAGTATTCGGCGCGCTGGTTTTGAGCATCTCATTCCACGCCGTTAATTTTATCGGCGGGGTAATTGAGGGGTCCTGAATAATGGCGATTAAGACATCACACGGATCTTCCACGATATTCGGGAGGGCGGTCGCGGCGATTTCCCTTATGGAGGGATCGAAGGTTCCCACCGACGCAAAGAACACAGGCCTGTAACCCTCAATATCATGCAGGGCTTCCAGCGCGTTTATGCATCCGACCACCACCATCTGCACCCTGCGCCTTGTTTCAGGGTTAGTTATGGATTGAGTGTTAAAGTTGTTCAGACGCTGTACGATACGCGGGATAACGGCGGTGGCATTTACCTGCCCAAGGGCAAACATCGCGCTCCTCATGGCCCCCCCGTCAATCGCGTCCCTGGCGACATCGAACAACTCGGCCACCTGCCATATTTCCTCGGCGGCATCGGTGTACTTTTCCGCGCCAAGCCCG
>JGI24698J34947_10001270_pt1 | contig 13212 bp, 11 predicted proteins | sample TergutMp193P3_FD_34947 | JGI IMG/M metagenome (IMG submission 34947)
CCGGAAATATCTCGGATCGATTTCAACCAGAATTCTGCCATTACTCTGATCTATGCCTTTTTCATTCACTCCCTTTCCTTCCCATGCCAAATTTATGCCAACTTCTTTGAAAGCCATCGTGATAAAGTCTCTAACAGCAGTAGTAACTCCTGTTGCTATTACATAATCGTCCGGTTCCGCCTGCTGAAGCATAAGCCACATAAGCTCAACATAATCCCCGGCAAAACCCCAATCGCGTTTTGCGTCGATATTTCCCATGTATAACTTATCCTGCAATCCAAGACTAATCCGAGCCGCCGCCCGTGTAACCTTACGGGTTACAAAGGTTTCGCCACGCAGAGGACTCTCGTGGTTAAAGAGAATACCGTTACACGCATACATACCATAACTTTCCCGATAGTTCACCGTGATCCAATAAGCGTACAGCTTCGCCGCCGCGTAAGGGCTGCGGGGATAGAAAGGAGTTGTTTCCTTCTGAGGTATCTCCCGCACCTTACCGTAAAGTTCCGAAGTTGAAGCCTGATAAAACCGTACCTGTTTTTCCATTTCAAGAATACGAATCGCTTCCAGCAGCCGCAAAGTTCCAATACCGTCAGTATCAGCAGTATATTCCGGCACTTCAAAAGAAACCTGCACATGACTCTGTGCGCCAAGATTGTAAATTTCATTAGGCTGTACTTGTTGAAGTATCCGAACTAAATTCGAAGTATCAGTCAAGTCGCCATAATGCAGAATAAAATTCTTATTCTCCACATGAGGGTCCTGATAAAGGTGATCCACCCGTTGAGTATTAAAGCTGGAAGACCGGCGTTTAATACCATGAACTTCATAGCCTTTCTTGAGCAGAAATTCAGACAGATACGCGCCGTCCTGCCCGGTAATCCCGGTGATGAGTGCTTTTTGCATTATTTCATTACCTCCCAATAACCGCCTTTGTCCGCGCCTTCACGCCTGATTAAGCCTTTGGCTTTAAGCTTTTGAATATTCTCTTCTATTTTTCTGGTTGATATACCTACTATCAAAGACAAATCGGCTATTGTAACATTCGGATTTTCATTAATACAATTTATTATAGCCTGTTGGTTCTTGGTTACCTTTTCTCCGACCTTTTCTCCGACCTTTTCTCCGACCTTTTCTCCGACCTTTTCTCCATTATTATCAGCGGAAAAAACAGTAACCTGAAAGCCATCGGAAATATTTTTTAATTCCGGCAAGGGACGTTTTTCTTCTTTAAAGTACCCGATAATTCTTTGAATACCTGAACCGTACTTTTCAATTAAGCCCAAATCTTTGAAAAAGTCGGCTATTTTTTTATTACGTGGCGTTGATTTATAATTGTTAGATAATAAATCTTTTACAGTAATAGTATCAGGCAAACGCCCAGGATTATAAAACTCAATTTTATCATTGAAAATTTTTACAATAGAATCAGAAGAGGAACGATAATCACGATGAATTATCATATTTAACACTATTTCACGTATCGCTTCCATGGGATATTGCCACTTCTGCGTATTCCTCGCATCACCGGTAATAATTACCTCAAGATTAATATGTTTTTTTACATAATCAATTACTTCATCAACTTGAGTGAGAATGTCTGATTTTGTCCTTGCCGAATCTTTAATGGTAACAGGGTCCTGAAACCTGCCCAATTCTATAGTCGTGATAATAGACTCATTGTTTTTGAACAATAAATACGCCGCATTGGTAAGCTTATTTTCCCGTAATAAATCATATTTTGCGAGAAATGGAATCGCCGATTCATTCACCGTTATTCCATTTGCTCTCATTAATTTCATACTTTTATTTACTTTATCAAGAGAAATGTTTTCTACTGTATTTATAGGATCGGGATACATATCCCAGCTTGAATTAATCGTTTTTAGATGCTCATTCGCGATTTCATCTATGCTCAACAGATGGTTTGAGCTTCCTGCGCGTTTATAATACTTCCCTCTTATCGAAACAGGCTTTATCGGATACTCGGGAACAAACAACGCCACTACCGTCTTTTTATCTACGGCGATTACATCAGCATCCGCAATTATTTGCGGAGTTGTTTTTAATTTTATTTCGTTAATCCAATTTGGAATGGTTTCTTTTCCAACGGTTATCCCCTGCACTTTTCCTTTATCAGAAATACCAACATACACCGTTCCACCCTTCGCATTTGAAAATGCCACAAGCGATTCGATTGCTTCTTCGTTGAAGGTAGATTTGAACTCTACTGTTATACTTTCTTTTTTAGGGAGTTTGGTCATGTTGTTTTGCATAATTTTTTACCTGAAAATATTGTGGTATTTTTTTTGCTTTTTTTAATAAAAATGTAAAAAAATACGGTCTTAAATTATTAACTGTCCATCCCCTTCTTTCATTTTTAAAACTTTCTGTTCTGGAAGAAACGGATCTATTGCTTATACCACCAACTCTCATTATTACCAATAATTCATTAATCCAAAAAGTAGTTATCTTTTCTTTTTCTAAAAAACGTAACATTAATTCATAATCTGCATTAACTCCACAATCAAGTCTATACATATTATATTTTTCATATATAACTTTTTTAACAAAAAAAGTTGGATGTGGCGGCATCCATCCAGACATAAAAGATTTTTTTGGACCAGAGCGCCAATAACGATACGGCTTATTTTTTTTTATATATACTAAATTACCATAACAAGAGTCTACATTTTTACTTGAAATTGTATCAACAACTCGTTTTATAACATCATCTGAAGCATAATAATCATCGGAATTTAATATGCCTATTATATCACCAACAGCCATTTTAATTCCTTTATTTATGGCATCATACAAACCATTATCAGGTTCACTAATCCAGCGCATTTTCCCGTTTAATTTCTGTTCATATTCTTTGATTATTGAGACAGTATCATCTCGAGAATTACCGTCTACTACAACGTAATCAATATCAGAATATGTTTGGTTTAATACGGATTCAAAAGTATCGCGGATCGTTTTAGCGCTGTTATAGCAGACTGTAATGATAGATATTTTCATGTGTTGTCATTCTTTAAATTATATACTTCTCGATAAAAACTATATGTTTCCTTAGCGCATTTTTCCCAAGAGAATCTTTTGCAATTTTCAAAACCTTTTTTCAGTAAATTATTATAGAATACATTATCATTTAATTGTTCAATTTTTTCTAAATCATTTTCAATGTTCTTACCTGAAATGTATACTGCTGCATCTCCTCCAATTTCCGGTAATGATGATATATTACAACAAATTACGGGACAACCTGCCGCTTGTGCTTCAATAATTGGAAATCCAAACCCTTCATAAAGAGACGGGTATAATAAGAAAAAAGCTTCATTATATTTTATATTCAACTCTTTATTTGGAAGAGATTGACAATACTCATATCTATTTGGAATACACCTATCCAAATTAGCTATTTCAATTCTACTTAAAGGTCCACCCCCAATAATTTGAAGTCTAAATTGTGGTAATTTTTGTAAAAGGTTTACTGCATAAAAAAAATTTTTATATTTAATTCTTGAACCTATAAAAATAACATTATTTTTTTTTGGAATATTTAAATAACTATAATCAGATATAATACCGTGATAAATAACTTTTTCAGCGCCTTTATAGCGTGGAAATAATTTATGGAAATCATTCCTCGTATTTTCTGAAACAAAGATTAACCCATCAGAATGAAAAATGGTATTCTTTTTCTGTATTTTGTGTGCTATTGATTTTATATCGTGCCTAAAATATTCATAAATAAAATCATGTACCGTGGTTATATTAACGGTATTCTTATTTTTACAATATCTATAATAACTTGAGTGAAAAATAAAGATGTCTTTCTCTGATAATGAAATATTTTTATATCTTTCAAAAAAAACATAATTTTCATTCCTTACTCCCCGAACAATAGATGACTTAGAGAAAAAAATATTATTTTCACAATTTTTATATAATAGCCGTATATCCTTTCTAAGATATGTTTCTAATTGTGACCAATAAAGAGAAATGCCGCCACTACGCTGAAGGCTGTATATTATATCATCGTAAATAATTATCAAAATATTATCTATACTTATTTATTTCCATTAAAATATTTCTCTGATTCATATCTTGGAATTTCATTCTTAATTTCATCTTTATTAAATATTGTAACATGTTTATAATTCAAAATACTTTTTGAATAATAATCTCTTTGATATAAAAATGAATCAATATCTTTTATATATAAAAAAGAAAAGAGTAATATATATATAACAAATATTATTTTTTTATCTCTGCGTAAATATATTATCATACTTGGTATAAGGATTATTTCTAAAAAAATAAAATACTCTGTTAATCGTGAAAATATACTGATTGAGGAAACAAAAAAATAAAAAATATTGCCAAATATATATAATTTAAGCAAAGATATCTCTGTTTCTGATAAATTATTTTTTACCCTTGCATATATATATAAAATCAATATTATGTTCAATGTTCTTAAAATTATTGCGAAATTATTACTACCCCAACTCACATAAGAATTAGCTCTTGGAATTATACTTACAATTAAACGAAAAAAAACAATTCCAGCCACAAAAGCAATTATTGATAACAAAATTACTGAATATTTATTTAAAAATAATATTTTGTTAAATTTTAGAATTACAGGAACAATTAACGCAACAATTAAGCTCATATGAAAAGTGGCACCAATCAATATTAAAATTAAAAAATTTATTGTTTTTTTTGTAGAGATTAAATAAAGGATAGCATATATAAAAATACTCATCGCTATCCCCTGTCTAACTAGATTTTCAATATATACCGCATAATAATTTGCAAAAAAAATAAAAAGAGATACTGTTTTATTAATGGAATATTTTTGTATTGTATAAAATATTAATGTTAAAGGAATAAATGAGCAAAACGCGACAAATTGTATATATGACAAATTTAATCTTTTAAATAATATTATTAAAGACGAAAATCCCGGCTCGACTCCATACGAAGCCAGTTTTAATAATGTTAAATTATTAAAACTGGAGGGTAGCCCGGCAAATATACGGTAATAACTAAAATAATCAGTCCCCATTCCAAAACGTGTACATGCAAAAAATAATAGGAAAAAATAAGAAAAGATAATAATATTCTTTACATCTTGCCTTTTAGAGACAGGCGAGAGAAAAATAACAGAACTTAAAAGTAATATATATGACATAAAATTATTTATAGATTATCTAATAAATCATCCCATAATATAAAAATATTTTCAGGTTTATATTTACTGCTGTTCTGTATGGCTTTTTTACCAAATTGAATTCTTTTTTCCTGATTAATTATCAGGTCAAGAAGAGCTTTTGATAATTTATCACTATTTCCATTCACTACCAAATATCCGTCTTCTCCATGATGCACAATTTCACAAGGTCCTTCAGGACAATCAAAACTCACTATCGGTAATCCGCATGATTGAGCTTCAATAAGAACCATTGGAAGCCCTTCATATCTTGAACTCAACACATAAATACTTGCATATAAATATTCTTCTATTATGGCCGTCGTTGGTTGACATATCTTTATAAGCTTATCAAGCTGTCGTGTTTTTATTTTATCTATCAATTTATCTTCATCTTCACCAGACCCAATTATTTTAATATTCCACCCTTCACTTTCACATTCATTTTTTATAAGAGATATCGCATCTATCAATAAATCAAACCCCTTTTGATATGTTAATCTCCCTACAGCCAATATTACCTTATTTGTCAATTCAGATTGTTTTTCCGGTAAAAAAGATAATGAATTAGGTATTATCTTGACATTTTTATTAAACGAATAATTTCTCGCATCAGATAAAGTCAAAACCACAACCGCATCTAAAAATGGATAGGCTACTCTTCGTATAACTTTTGAGCTTAATGGAGCTGACATATAATTTAAGTGCTCACAAGCAACCGTTCTTACTTTTTTTTTTAGAAAAAATAGTATGCTATTTATAGCATGGGTTGTTCCTATTATAATATCAATATTTTCATCATCGCAAATTTGCTTGATTTTTTTTATAAGTAACTTATATAACCATAACCTCGTTATCTTGTTATTATATTGGGGTAATCCTAAATGATAGATACTCACATTATCATTAACTTGAAAACCAGCTTTACCTGAATTAGAATATATAGAGACTATTGAAATAACATATTTTTGTGATCCGGCTAATAAATTGGAAAGATTACATACTGCCCGTTCTGTCCCTGCATGTAGAGTTACATCATATATGACTATAGCTATTTTCATATAAATCGTATCCGTCTATATTTGCCTTTATTCAATAAAAAACGAGAATACCATAATAAAGGAAATATACAAGCATGATAAAATGGGAGTAACTTAATATAATATTTTATAAGATTAAATAAGTATTCATGGAATTTAAATGTTGAAAACTGTTTTTGGTAATACGTACCCTCTTTAAATCCATTCAAGCCAGAACTGATACCGCCTTCAAGATAATTTGCAATCGTTTTATCAATGTATAAGAATTCCACATTGTTCTTATATAAAGTTATAAAATGCAACCAATCACCCGTAGTTAATACATTCTTAAATCCACCATATATACTAAATAGATTTTGCTTAACAAAACTTGATTGATGGCAAAATATAAAACCCTTCATGATTCTATTATCGACTTTATCAAAGGGTTTAATATTATATTGATACCATCGTTTCCAAAGCTTAATTATTACATTCGTATTTCCGTATACAACACCGGCATTTGGATTTAGCAAAAAAGCATTCTTTATTATTTCACAAGCATCTATTTCATAAAAATCACCTGAATTTAAAAAACCAATATACCCTCCATAAGACATTTTTATCCCTTTGTTCATTCCATCAAATATACCTTTATCCGGCTCGCTTATCCAGTAATCAATTCTGTCTTCATACTTCTTGATAATATCCAGCGTACCATCGGTACTTGCCCCATCTACAATGATATATTCTACATTCTTATATGTTTGATTTATTACGCTAAGAATTGTTTCCTCAAGTGTTTTTTCACCATTACGTACCACGGTTATAACTGTAATAAGCGGCTGGTTTTCTTGAGAGTGTTTTGCTATACCTTTTGTTCGCTGTCCACCGGAGAGCATAGGTTCCCTTATATATATTTCCATGCCGGAATTACATCAATTTTTTTACCGGCAGTTTGGATAATGTCTTTGCTGTTAAATGTAAGAATTATTCCGTAATCCAGATTGAAAAAATCCATAGCGTCAAGAAGTCCGTTTATTTCCCGATCTTGATTATCCTGCGTCAGTTCCCAGCAAACTTGAATACATGACGGGCTTTCATGCGCCTTAACGATAAAATCGCACTCGCCATCGTTTTTTCCGGAAAAATAATAGATATCTCTATCACCGAGAGAGCCGGGAACAGCGGCTTTTATTCGCAGGCTGTTATACACGCAATTTTCAAGTAACGCTCCATAGTTATCGCTGAATAAAATTGCGCTTGTTTTAATCATCCCTGTATCCGCGATATATATTTTTTTGGGCGCAAGGCTTTGCGCTTTAACCGACCATGCAAAACAGGGCAAAAGGTGTATAAGATACGCAGCTTCAAAGAAAGAGATATACTCAAGCACTGTAGTAGGAGATTTTACTCCCGCAACGCCGATCAATCTGCTGGGTGAAAAAAGTTGAGCCGGATTGGAAACAAGGTACACGAATAGCTGCCTCAGCGATGACGCATCACGAACCCCATACCGCACCGCAATATCGCGGTATAATATATCTGATTGAAGCTGTGACAAAATATCTGTATTACCCGTTTTCAAAAATTCCGGGAAACCGCCTTTTTCCAAATAGCTCATAAAGGAATCCGGCCCGGCATTAAGGGAAGTAAAACCGCAGAATTCCTTATATGAAAAAGGAAAAAGCTCTCTGGAAAGATGCCGCCCCGTCAGATGCGTTCCAAGCTCCCGGCTTAAAAGGGATGCATTTGAACCGGTAATAACGAGCTGAAAGCCCTCATCAAGCTTTTGCCTGACATACAGTTCCCAATTTTTTGCCGACTGAATTTCATCAAAAAAAATCAACCGGCTGCCGGAATCCTCTATTGCCTTATCAAGCAGGGTAAAATCCGCAGGGCTAAAAGCCGCAAGGCGGATATCGTCAAAGTTCAGATAAAAATACGGACGCGTCAGTTTTTTAACAAACTGACGCAATAACGTACTTTTTCCGCACCGCCGAATACCGCTTACAACCAGCGCATGGCTTTGAATATCCGGCAATTCCGGCAAAAGCTGGCGTTTAAGCCCCTTTTCCTGCTGTTCCAGCGCCAGTTTTTGGGCGGCGCTGATGTCCTTAACTTCTGATAACTTCATGGTATTAGTATATACCAGATTTGAACATTATTCCAGTAGTAATGGAATATATGGGAAAACCTATTGCATACCCTTTGTTCTCAGTCTGCCGGAAAGCATCGGTTTCCCTATATATACAATATTTTTTTCCAATAAGCTATTAAATCACATAAACTATCTGTGATTGTAAACTGCGGTTGCCAGCCTGTTAAATTATGAATTTTAAAGTTATCCCCTATTATTATTTTATTATCACTAGGGCGTATTTTCTCTTTATCTACTTCAACATCTATTTGTACATCCAACAGATTGGAAAGTATATCTATTATTTCTTTAATACTTCGTCCTGTTCCTGAACAGATATTATATAATTCACCTGGAACACCCTTTTCTAACAACAGATAATATGCTTTAACAACATCCCTTACATCAAGAAAATCACGAACTAATGAAACATCTCCTGTAAATAGTTTAATGTTTCTGGACTGTCCTGTTTTTATATTTTCTAGTATTTGTTTTATAAAAGACGGTATAACAAACACATCACGCTGCTCTGGTCCTATGTGATTAAATGAACGCGTAAGAACTATATCTAATTTATATGAGGAAACATAACACTGAGCCAACATTTCCTGAGAAACACGGGCGACAGCATAAGGGCTAACCGGATTCAATTGTACAGATTCTTTTATTGGGATACAGTCAGAAGGAACATTACCGTACTCTTCTGACGAGCCTACAGATAATAAACGGCATGGAATATTATTTTTACGGATAATTTCGACAAGATTTAAAAAAATATTAGTATTGTTTATAAATGAATTAATAGGCTCATCCCAGCTTTTAGCAACGCTGCTAAAAGACGCTAAATGAATAATATATGTTGGAGAAAATGAAATAATCGCGGTCTCCAATGTTGAATAATCTAAAAGGTTTATTTGATTAAAACGCAATTGCAAATGAGAAAATTTATATAAACTCATATTCTCCGGCAAAACAACATCAATACCAAGAACTTCACAATCATCTTGAATGGAATTTAAATAATCAAAAAAATGATGCGCGACAAATCCTGATGCACCGGTTATTAAATATTTTTTCATTATGCACATTCTTTCGTATTAAATGATGTTCCAAAATAAATAACTTCTATTTTTTTTTCATCTATTTCCGGATAAATTTTTATAATGTCCATTTTTGTATTTTTAGAGATAGCGATTATTTTATCTGCATTCCTCATCATCATATACTTATTAAAAATCGTGTTGTCCGAATATGAAAAAAATTCAGGAAAAAGTTCATGTATCATATCATATATGGTCAAAACTAACCGGACTTTATGGGTCGGGGGGTTAGATAACACTTTACAGTAAAGTTCATGCGTCTGTTTTGTTGTCTTTTCCCATGAAAAATATTTTATCCGCTGAAACCCTTTTTCAATCAACATAGATCGAAGCAAATTATCTAATAGAACTTTTTCTATTACCTGTCGCATATCTTCAATAGAATAGGGATCAAAATAAGCCGCCGCATCTTCCGCAATTTCCGGGAAACAGCTTGCATTACTTAAGATTGCAGGACATCCTGATGCAAACGCTTCAAGAATGGGAAAACCAAAACCTTCATATAAAGAAGGAAAGACAAATAGAAGCGCTTTAGCATATATATTCTGAAGTTCGTTTTCAGACACAAATTTACTTACTGTTCTGTCCTCAATTTTATACTGGCTTAAAAGTGTAATTTCCTTTCGTGTAAATACTTGTCCGGTACATATAAGCCGTAAGTCATAACGAACTAACAATGGGGCAATTGCTTCAATAAATTTATCAAAATTCTTATAACCACCACGCTGTCCAGTAAATAAAATATAGTTTTGTTTCTCTGCTATCTGAGGTGATTTTTTTACTGGTAATACTTCGCCTCTATATATTACACTTACTTTTTTTTCCGGAATTTCAGAATGGGTGTGTAACAAATCTTCTTTCGTTTTTTGCGAATTTGCAATTATGGCATCTGCCTTAATAAAATATTCCTTTTTATTTTCAGATGTATTATCATTTTTATTAAAATATTCAGGCGTTTTTTCATAGATCATGTCATGCACATCAATAACCAGCGGGGGTTTTTTTAGAATTTTTAATAAATAAGGATCATAATATGTTGGATGAATAATGTCATAATTATTATGCTTGATTTTTTTTATCGAATTTGATTTGTTTAAATAATTGATAATTCTCATTTTCCCCTTAAAGTTAAATCTTAAAGGGAATTCTTTATATAACCGCAATGTTTTTACATATTCATTCTCAGAATAAATCCCCGAAACATCATATTCAAATAAATCTTTACTATGTTTCATTAATTCATAAAAATATCGAGAAATCCCACCAAACTTTTGCCCAGTAAATGCTTGATGATCATAAAGCATTTTAATTTTTCCCATAATAAAATATTACTCAATAAAATCCGGTCCCATATATTCATGTATTGAATTTAATAAATCTCTACCATAATTCTTATATTTTCTTACCCAGATATATTTTTTTTCTTTCTTTTGAAATATAGAAAATATGAATATCCTCGATGTTATCAGAAAATAAACTAATAAATAGATAATAAACAAGGTTACTTGATTAGTTGTTTTATTTAGAAATATTTTACATGATAAAAAATTTTTATTAATTCTGTCATTTTTGTTGGAAAAGCTTTCCCCTTCCAAATGAACAATTTTAGCATAAGGTACACTAAATACTTTAAAACCAGCCTTGCTAACTCTGTATTCCAATTCAACCTCTTCATAATACATAAAAAAATCAGGATCAAAACCATGCAATCTATCAAAAATATTTTTTCTTATCATTAAATCAGCGCCTGTTATATAGAATACCTTTAATGGTTTATTGGTATAATTAAAATAAATATTTTTTCTATACATTATTTTCTCTGGTAAATTTCTAAATAAAACATTGATTATTCCAAATATTGATAGTGCCATTGATCTGGCAAAAGAATGTGTTGGATTTCCATCAGCATCAAACAAATTTCCTCCGCAAACTCCAACTTTAGGATTATTATCCAAATAATCCGACAATATTTTTACTGCATTATTCAACAGTATTGTATCTGGGTTTAAAAAAAACAGATTTCTCCCCTTAGCGATTTTTACAGCTTCATTATTCGCCCTCCCAAAGCCTATATTCTCAGAATTTTGCAGATATACAATTTTTTCATTAAAGTAATCTTTTAATTGCTGTCCACTACCATCCGGCGAATTATTATCTACTAAAATTATTTCATACGTGATGCCTTCTGTTTTTTCAAATACCGACTCTATCGCCGCTTTTGCAAGATAGAATGTATTATAATTTATAATGATTATTGAAACATCCATAGGGATTATTTTTTATTCTTTCTAATTAAATTCCAAAATCTTCTAGGTAGAAATAATATTATTTTACCAAGTTTATATTCTTTTGACCCCTTAATTGAACTTAATGTAATATGATTTCCGATTATTTTATTGTATAGTCTAACATGTTTTTCACATATATAATTAGAATTTTTTTCAAAATATATTATTGTATCCAAAATCATTGAAATATTTTTTCTTCTATAGAAAAATTGCACAGAATCTATTCTTTTTACTTCTCCGCCATTGCTTAACATATTAATCCAAAATTCCCAGTCTTCTGATCCTTCTTTCATATTTATATCATATCCGCCAACTCTTTCCCACTCAGTTTTTGGGAAAAAAGCGCTGCAAAATATTATATTCCCCATTAATAGTTTCTTGAATGAATACTCCGGTAAACGCCATTCTCCTCTCATACTTCCAAATAGTTCGGCTCTACAATATACAATTTTAACATTGTTATTTTCTTTAAACAATGGCAACGCCAGTTCCATATATTGATTTCCTATTTTATCATCAGCATCTAACGGCAATATATATTTCCCTACCGCTAAATCAATACCATAATTCCGCGCTTTGCTTAACCCTTCATTGATTTTTTTATAATATTTTATACGCGAGTCTTTTTTACACCATTTTTTTGAAACTTCTTCTGTATTGTCAGGCGAACCATCATCAACTATTATACATTCCCAATTTTGAAATGTTTGATCAATAACAGAATTAATACATTCATCAAGAAATTCCGCTTGTTTATAACATGGTACTATTACAGAAATTTCAGGTGATTGTTGCATAATATAAGTAGTATTGTCTTGGTCTTTCATAGTATATTGACTATTATCTTCACTCTAGCTTTTCATGATTATGATGATTTTATATGTCCGCCTTTTAATTCCTTCAGGAAGCTAAAAATGATTATCAGCATAATAATTGCTAAAGGAAAGGCGGCGATAATTGATACGGTTTGGAGCATGGTTAAAGTACTTTCTGACCAAATAAGCGCGATAGGCAGAATGATAAAAACTCCCGCCCAAAATGCCCTTAACCTTCTGCTGGGATATTCATCAGGTTTTATTGATTTTTGGCAGAAACCGGCGACTACCAAAGTGATAGCATCAAATGTGCTTGCGTAAAACGCGATCATCGCCACAACAAGAATAATAAAGACGATATTGTGTCCCGGCAATTGTTCAAGCAATTTGAGAATAACTTCTGACGGGGCAACGCCATCGTTAAGCATTGCCGCGGCGTCAACTTTTCCGGTTACCTGCTGGTATAGGCCGAAGTTACCAAAAACAATAAACGAAGTAAAAGTGCCTGCTATGCCGTAAAAGTATGCGCCGCTTATCATTTGGCGAATTGTCCGCCCTTCGCTTATCTTTGCGATAAAGAACGGAGTTGCGACAAACCACGCAATCCAGTATGCCCAATAAAAAAT
>JGI24698J34947_10001271_pt1 | contig 13207 bp, 17 predicted proteins | sample TergutMp193P3_FD_34947 | JGI IMG/M metagenome (IMG submission 34947)
CCCACGCCTCGGCGATTATTTTGGTGGAGGTTAAAACCGGGTCTTCGGCAATCCGTTCCAGCATCGGCGGGGATTCCATCAAGTGGCCCTGCTGGTCTCTACCCAAAATCGAGCCCAGGTCAAAGCGGAAACCGTCAACGTGCATTTCCACCACCCAATAACGAAGGCAGTCCATAATAAAGGTACGGACAACGGGGTGGTTGCAATTTACCGTATTGCCGCAGCCGGAAAAATTTTGATAGTAGCGTTTGTTTTCACTCAGGATATAGTAGATGGTGTTGTCCAGCCCTCGGAAGGAAAAGGAGGGGCCTTGCTCATTGCCTTCGGCAGTGTGGTTAAATACGATGTCCAGAATCACCTCTATCCCCGCCTTGTGCAATTCCCGCACCATGAGCTTAAACTCGTTTACCTGCCCGCCCGGATTGTGATGATCGGCGGAATATGATCCCTTGGGGGCGAAAAAGGCCACGGTTGAGTAACCCCAGTAATTGGTTAATTTTTCGCCGGTGCGCGGGTTGAACCGCGAAGTCTCATGCTCGTTGAATTCCTGTATCGGGAGGAATTCAAGACTGGTTACGCCTAACTCTTTGAAGTAGGGAATTTTCTCGATAACGCCTCGGTAAGTTCCCCGATGCTCTACTTTCGAGTTGTGGTGAGCGGTTAACCCCTTAACATGTGTTTCGTATAACACGCTTAACCGCAGCGGGTAGTTCAGGGGGGCGTCCCCCTCCCAGTCAAAATCGTTATCATCTATGACAATGCACCGGGGAAGGTGCCGCAAATTATCTTCCCGCGAAATGGAAAGATCCGTTGTCAGCGAGAGAGGGTCATAGCCCACACATTGGGTAAGGTCCCACTTTTCAAGTTTGGTGAGAGCTTTGGCGTAGGGGTCTATAAGGGCCTTGTGGGGATTAAACCGCAGCCCCTCTTCCGGCTGATAGGGGCCGTCCGCCCGGTACAGATAACAAGCTCCGGCTTTAAGCCCCTGTATCAGACAGTGCCAAATATCGCCGGTTTTGTTTCCCTTTTTATCCAGCGGAATTTCCACATAAGGGCTGTGCTTCTCAGCCGATTCAAAAAGTACCAGCGTAACCGCCAGCGCATGGCGCGAGAAAATAGCAAAATTAACGCCCTCTCCGGTTAGTGTAGCACCCAGGGGCATAGACTTGCCCATGTTGATAGTAAAATCACCGAAACTCATAGTAACTTAAGTATAATACATTCAGAGGATATTAACCATCTATTGGAGAATAGTAATTAATGAATGAAATATGTATGGTTTTTTATACATATCGATAGGCAAAAAGTAAGAATCTGATACGACAGTAATTTCAAAACCGTATTTTTTGCATAAATTTCCGATAAACTGCGGTATTTTTGGCAGAATCAAAAAATTATTGCCAAAAGCCCTAACTTGGCACGGAATCTGCTAGAGTATAAGTGATGAAAAGGTTGTTGAGCATAGAAGAAAGTTTCATTTTCCCCCCCCTTGCCGCCGCCCGCGTTGGCGGGTCGGCGGTTATTTTTGCTGAAGCAAAGACCGAAGTGGTCAGAAAATCCATACATTTCCTTGTTGCCCTTACCCCCGGTATGGCGCTCGTCAATTACCCCCTGACCGTGCTGGCGTTAATGACCGGCGTTCTGGGCTATACCATTATGGAGCAGATGCGGCTTGCGGGTGTAGAAGTGCCGCTGGTTTCTACGCTGACCAGCATGGCGTCCCGCCCTCGGGATATGAACCACTTTGTGCTAGGCCCGGTAACGCTCGGGATTGGCGCTCTGCTGGCTCTGCTGCTGTTCCCCTCGCCTGCGGCTTGTATCGGTATTTACGCGCTGGCGTTTGGCGACGGCTTTGCCAGCCTTGTCGGGAAGCTGTTCGGCAGGATTCGCCCGGCTTTTCTCCTCGGTAAAAGTGTTGAAGGTTCAATGGCGTGCTTTTTCGCGGTTTTTATCTCCGCCTGGCTGGTTTCGCGGGACTACACGGTTTCGCTGATCGCCGCCGTTACCGCCACCACCGTAGAAGCCCTCCCGTTAAAAGATTACGACAACGTTGCCCTGCCCCTGATTGTGGGCGCGGTAGCTCAACAGGCAATGCGCTAGAAGGTTTCTTACAGCCACAGATATATCTTGTGAAGTTTCGTACAGATTAACCATGTCCCCACGGTAAGGAGCAACAGTCCTATGGGCAGGGCGGCCCATGCGTCGCCGTTCAGCAGAATATGCCTGCCCAGAAGGGCCAGCGCGGAACCCGTGCCGATAAAGGCATAATCACGCGAACTGTACGACCAGGCGGCAATAAAAAAACTCAGGGTGATAATCAGAAAAGCCCCCACTTCAATAAGCCGGAACATCGAAACATAGCCGATGATCATATTCAGCCCGGAATCCCACGTCTCGGTATCAATGGGAACCCCCAGAGTTATAATGAGCGTTATTACCGCTAAAATCAAAACGACGTTACGCTGTTTCTGCGCCTTAAAGCCCACGGCATATATGCTCGCGGTAAAAAGCGAAAAGATGCCAAAATATCTGCCAAACAGCGTTACCCGCGACGCCATCAGCAGGTAAAGCGAGGGAATTTCATAAACCCGGCTGAGGGGCAGCAGCAGCCGCAGCGCTTCAGGGGCAAAAGAGATGGCAAAAAACGCCACAAAAAGGATTTCCGGCGACTGGGTTTTTTCAAAAAAATAATAGATAAGGATTATCGAAATAAAGGAGTACAGAACCAGACCCGCAACGCACCAGTGTACCGCCAGCAGTTTGGTATCAAACCATTTCCCGGTAAGTATCTGAAAAAGGCCCGCTGAACGGCGGGTTATTTCTTCTTCCATAGGTGCATAAACGGACATTGCTTTTAAGGACGCAAAGAGGCATATCAGCAAGCACAGGAAAGAAAGGGCTATTCCCAGCCGGAAAATATTGTTTCTGTCGGATAAGGTCATATATTGAGCATAGCTCCCACGGCGGTTTTGCTCAAGAGTTTCTATTATATACCGATATTCGTAGAGTGGGGGGATTTGTATGCACTTCAAACAGTCTTTTCTTGTTTGTTCCATACTATTGATAGGTAATGTCACAGTCCTGAAGGCGGGCGATTCTGCCTCCTTTGTAGACCTCGGTTTTTCAGCGGACGGCCGCATCTATATGTTTGCCCAGTATGGAGTACGATCCGGCACACTGTATCCCTGGGCGGATCTGTTTGTGGTTGATGTTGCGCGTAATGACTTTGTTCCCCAGGGCAGAATTTCCTATACCCACGATAAGCCGATAGACGCCGGGCAGGACGGAGCGGGCGCACTGTATCGTTTGCTTACCCAAAACGCGGGGCTAGTTCAGCGTTATGGGCTTTCGTACCCCAATCAGGGACAGCCCCTATATATCGCCCTAAACGGAGACCCGGCCTATGACGGCGTAACCATCACCTTTAGGGACTTTGTGTCCGACATTTCCTACCGGGCGAAGCTGGTCGAAAAAATGAACGGCAGCGGGAGAAACGTGCGTTCTTCGTTTTATATCACCCTGGAAAGTACCGGCAGCGACGGGGAGGAAAAAACCTTCACTATCGGTACGCCCCAACTGGAACGGGCGTCCATTTTTTCATACCGGATCAAAAAAGCGCTGATAGCCCCTTCGGGTAACGCGCTTATTTTTGTTATTGAGATGAAACGCCATGCCGAAAATGGGCATGACATTCGCTATATGGTTGAAGCCCTGCGTTTTTAATGGTATAAATACCCCTTTTATGCGCAATCGGGTTGAAAAATTTCTCTTAAACAGGTATATTGTATAACATACCCTCTTATTACCATTAGGAGGTGTAGCCTGGTCAGCCTGTTTCGGCGGCGGCGGGGTTTTTCGTTGTTTTTCTCGAAAAAATCCTTTCATCTGAAAGGAATGGTGTTGTTTTGTCTATAAAATCGCTGTTTCAAGCAATACTGCTGCGGCTGCCGGCTCTGCTGATAGCCGGCGGCATTTGGTTTCTTTCGTCTCAGAGTACCTTGCCCCAGCCTAAAGGCATTTTTGGCTGGGATAAATTACAGCACCTTGCGGCTTTTGCGGTACTGGCTGCCGCTGTGGGCCTTTGGGTAACCCCGGCTTTTTGGAAACGCCGTTCTGTTCTGGCTCTGCTGCTGGTTGCGCTGGTCAGTTCAGCCTATGGAGCGATTGACGAGCTTCACCAGTATTTTGTCCCCGGCCGTTTCAGTAGTTTCTGGGACTGGCTTGCCGATACTTTAGGCGCATTTTTCGGCGCAGCGGCGGTATTGTTGCTTATGAGAAGATTACATTTGGAGACACCATAATTGAAAGGCATAATTCTTGCCGGGGGGTCCGGTACCAGACTCTATCCCATTACTCGCGCAGTCTCCAAGCAAATTCTCCCCCTCTATGACAAACCCATGATCTACTACCCCCTGTCGGTACTGATGCTGGCAGGTATCCGCGATGTATTGATCATTTCAACCCCCCGCGACCTTCCCTTGTTTCGGGAATTATTTGGCGACGGCGCGTGGCTGGGAATGCGCTTTGAGTACAAGGTTCAGGAAAGCCCGCGCGGTCTGGCGGACGCTTTTATCGTGGGCGCTGACTTTATCGGCGGCGACTGTGCCGCTCTGGTGCTGGGCGACAATGTGTTTTACGGCAGGGGCTTTAGCCAGACATTGCGGAATGCCGTGGCGCAGGTAACGCAGAAAGGCGGTGGGGCGATTTTTGGCTATTTTGTCAAAGACCCCACGGCTTACGGCGTGGTGGAATTTGACGCTCAGGGCAAAGCGCTCTCTATTGAGGAAAAACCCGCCCAACCCAAGTCCCATTACGCGGTTCCGGGGCTTTATTTTTACGACAGCGAAGTGGTAACGATAGCGAAAAATATCAAGCCTTCCGCGCGGGGCGAAATTGAGATTACCGCAGTAAACAACGCGTATCTGGAAAAGGGACGCCTTTCTGTGGAAGTGCTGGGACGCGGCATGGCGTGGCTGGACACCGGAACCTACGACGGCCTGTTGGAAGCGGCGAACTTTATCGAAACGATACAAAAGCGGCAGGGAATGTACGTTTCCTGCGTTGAAGAAATAGCGTATAACAACGGCTGGCTTTCGCAAAGCGAACTGTTAAAGCTGGCGGCAGGTTACAAAACCGAGTACGGCGAATACCTGAAATTCATCGCGGAGAGCAGTTGATGCCGTTTACTTTTGCGCCCTGTCCCATTCCGGGGCTTTTTGAGATACAGCCCAAAGTATTTGGCGACAGCCGGGGCTATTTTTTTGAATGTTACTCGCAGCGCGATTATGAAGCCGCCGGGATTAGCGCGCGTTTTGTGCAGGACAACCAGTCCCGCTCGGTAAAAGGCGTTCTGCGGGGTTTGCACTTCCAGAAGACCCACGCTCAGGGAAAGCTGGTACGCGCCATTGAGGGCGAGGTTTTTGACGTTGCCGTGGATTTGCGTCCCGCCTCGTCAACACGCGGCAAATGGTACGCCGTTGTTTTAAGCGGCGAAAAGCAAAACCAGTTTTACATCCCCGAAGGTTTTGCCCACGGTTTTCTGGTACTAAGCGACACCGCCGTTTTCGCGTACAAGTGTACGGACTTTTATTACCCCCAGGACGAGGGCGGCGTTATCTGGAACGATCCCGCCATCGGCATCCAATGGCCCGATTTGGGAATGGACTACATTCTTTCCGATAAAGATAAAAACCTGCCGCTTTTGAGCGAGTTGGATAAATAAAAGTGATTTGGCTAATCGGCTGCAAGGGTATGCTGGGAACCGAGCTTTCCCTATTGCTGGAAAAAGCCGGCGTTCCCTTTACCGGGACGGATCGTGAAGTAGACATCGCTGATGCGGCGGCGTTAGGTGCTTTTGCCGAAAAGCGGGCGCAGTCCGGCGGCGGATTCACCTGGATTATCAATTGCGCCGCCTATACCGCTGTAGACAAGGCCGAAGACGATGTGGAAACCTGCCGCCGCCTGAACACGCAGGGGGCCGCCCATATCGCCGCCTGCGCCCAAAAAACCGGCGCGCGGTTCATCCACATTTCAACCGATTATGTGTTTGACGGAACGGGCGTGCGGCCCTATACCGAGGAAGACCCCACCGCCCCCACCGGCGTTTACGGCCTGACCAAGCGGGACGGCGAGTTAGCGGTAATGGAGAACAACCCCCGCTCCTACATAATCCGTACCGCATGGCTGTATGGCAAATACGGCAATAATTTTGTCGCTACCATGCTCCGCCTGATGAACGAGCGGGATGAAGTCAAGGTGGTAGATGACCAGCGAGGCAGCCCCACTTGGGCTTTTGATCTGGCTTCGGCAGTGTTAGCGGTCATTACCGCCGCTGACAGCGGTAAAAATATCCCCTTTGGCATTTATCATTATACCAACGAGGGGAATATTAGCTGGTTTGATTTTGCGCAAGAAATATACAAGCAGGGAAAGGAACTTGGGCGCATAAGTAAAAATTGCGCCGTTAAGCCCTGCGCAAGCGCGGAATATCCCGCAAAAGTTAAGCGGCCTGCGTATTCCGTGCTGGATAAAAGTAAAATTAAAGCGACGCTGGGAATAGATATTCCAGCCTGGGATAAAAGTTTAAAGGAATTTTTGAACGTATGCGCGCACTAAAAAACATACTCGTCACCGGCGGCGCGGGTTTTATCGGCTGTAACTTTATCCGCTTTGTGCTGGAAAAAACCGGCGGGTTTACCGGCAAAATCGTCAACCTTGACGCCCTTACTTACGCCGGCAACCGTATGAGCCTTGCGGACATTGAATCGCAACACCCCCAAACTTATTTTTTTGAACATGGCGATATTTGCGACCGCGCCTTTGTCGAATCGCTGTTCGCCAAATACGCAATTGACACCGTGGTACACTTTGCCGCGGAAAGCCATGTAGACCGTTCCATTCACGGGCCGGAGGCTTTTGTCAAAACCAATGTAATGGGAACCTTCACCCTGCTTGACGTTGCGCGTAACGCATGGAAGGACAGCGAAGGACAGCCGCGTCAGGATACGCTGTTCCACCACGTCAGCACCGATGAAGTTTACGGCTCTCTGGGCGAAACCGGCTATTTTACCGAAACCACCCCCTACGACCCCCGTTCGCCCTATTCAGCCAGCAAAGCCGGCAGCGATCATTTGGCGGCGGCATACAGTCACACCTACGGCGTACCGGTAACGATCACCAACTGTTCAAATAATTATGGCCCCTATCAATTCCCCGAAAAACTCATCCCCCTGATGATCCTTAACATGCTGGAAGGCAAGCCCCTGCCAGTTTACGGCGACGGAAAAAACATCCGCGACTGGCTGTTCGTGGAAGACCACAATGCGGCGGTCTGGACTGTTATGCGCAATGGCAAAGCGGGGGAAACCTACAACATCGGCGGCGAAAATGAATGGGAAAACATCAAACTGCTCAATGTGTTAATCGACATTACCGCCGCCAAAGCAAAGATCAGTCCCGCCCAAATCCGGGACACCATCACCTTTGTCAAAGACCGTCCCGGTCACGACCGCCGCTATGCCATCGACTGTTCCAAAATAAAACGCGAGCTTGGCTGGAAACAAACCGTCAGTTTCGAGGAGGGCCTTGCCCGCACCGTTGACTGGTATCTGGCAAACCCCCAATGGATAGAAAACATCCGTAGTGGCGAATACCAGCGCTGGGTAGAAAAAAATTACGGCGAGCGGGGATAGATCATACATTGGGTTCCATTTTTAAACTTATCACTATTTTTACCAAAAAAGAGCGGCGCAGGCTGTATCTGATAACCTTCGTTTTACTTTGCACATCGTTCTTGAATATTTTAGAAATTGGTTCTATAGCGCCATTCATGGCTGTGGCGTCTAATCCAAACATTGTAAACCGTCAGCCGCAGTTAGCTTTTTTATACCAAATAGGCGGTTTTGATAAAAAGGACAGCGGTAATACTGATTTTCTGATTTTTTTAGGCGTTACAATTTTTATCTTTTTAATCGTCTTAACTGTTATAAGAACCGGTATTTCTTATGTGATCTGCCGTTACACCGCGAACCGCAGGTATACGATGAGCGTGCGATTGTTCCGGCAATATTTATTTCAGCCATATCAATTTTTTTTAAATAAAAACACAGGAGAATTATCCAAGAATATTCTTTCCGAAGTAGATATGGTGATTAATTCTGTTATGCGTCCTGCAATAGACGCTTTTACCCATGGAATGGGAGCGCTGGTTATACTTGTTTTTCTTGTCGTATTAAATCCCCTTGTTGCGGTTATTGCGGCTGTTGTGTTTTGCTTATTGTATTTTGGGTTGTATGTTTTTTTACGTCCCCGTCTTAAAAGTTTTGGAAAGGTCGCACGCGAGGCTAACCGGATGCGTTATAAAATTACCGCAGAGGCGTTTGGCGGGATAAAGGACCTAAAAATTTTGGGGAAGGAACTCTTTTTTACATCCGCATACAATCAGGGAGCGAAGCATTTTGCCACTTCCCAGGCTGCAAATAATATTTATACGACTCTTCCTGAAGGAATAATACATTCCATGACAATAGGTTTTGCAATCGCATTGATGATAATACTTCTTGTTACAAAAGGTTCTTTGACGGAAATTCTACCCCTTCTGTCTGTTTATGCTCTCGCGGTGCTGCGGTTAAGGCCGAATCTGCAGCATGTATTTCATGGCGTAGCCCAGCTACGTTATTCATCCACAGCTATTGATGCTCTGTACCGGGACATGACCGAGTTGATGCCCCCGCCTCCCGAAGCCTTATCCAGGAAAAAGGCTCCGGTTGTGACCGCAGAGGTTATGCCTTTTACCCGGGATATTGCGTTAAAGGAAATTGAGTTTTCCTATCCAGCCTCGCGTGAACCGGTACTTAAAGGCATTGATTTATCAATAGTGAAAAATACCGCCGTTGCGCTTATCGGAACCACCGGCTGCGGCAAGACAACCCTTGTAGATGTTATCATGGGTCTTCTGGAACCCACCGGAGGCTCGATCAATGTGGACAGCGTTCCCGTGATTGTGCCGTCGAACGGTAAGGACAACAGGGCGGCAATAGCCCTCTGGCAGCGCAATTTTGGCTATGTGCCGCAACAGATTTACTTGAGCGACAATACAGTTGCGGCTAACATCGCCTTTGGCGTTCCTGAAAATTTGCGCGACGCTGCCGCGGTGGAACAGGCGGCAAAAGTCGCCAACCTGCATGACTTTATTGCCGGCGAATTGCCCGAGGGCTATAACACCCTTGTTGGCGAACGCGGCATACGTCTTTCCGGCGGACAGCGCCAGCGGGTCGGCATAGCCCGCGCTTTGTACCACAACCCCAACATCCTCGTGATGGACGAAGCCACCAGCGCCCTTGATTCGGTAACCGAGGACGCGGTAATGGACGCAATTCACAATCTTATGCACACCAGGACCATCATCATAATCGCCCACCGCCTTTCTACAATTAGGGAGTGTGACACAATCTACTTGATGGAGCAGGGAAGAATAACCGCAAGCGGAACCTATGAACAACTGCTACAAACCAGCGCACAGTTCAGAGCGTTGGCAAAGGCCGGGGATAAGAAAAGGTAGACGAATACTGCGCAAGGTATTTGGGAAAAAATGAGTAATGCCGATTTCAAGCGAAGTCCCGAAGTGAAAAAATATATTGATGATCACCAGCATCTGTTTTGGTATTCGCCTGCCCCTAAAAGCGAAACGGTGAGCGATGAATTGTTGGTAGAAATGGTGTTAAACTATGGGAGCATGGATGACTTGAGAGCTTTATTTGCAGTAATGAGCATCAAAAGTGTCGCAAAAATATTTTTTGATTCTATCGGAAAAAGTGAAAGACGAAAAAGAAACTATCACGAGTTAACGCTCAACTATTTTACCCTTTTGTTTAATCGTTATGCGTCTTGAGATACTGACAACCCAACAACGCGAATTATTGTCTTTTATTGCAAGTTTCAGGTGCCAGGATATCTGAACCACACATGCGCATAACAGAAAATGAAAAGAACGTAATCATAGAAGCGGTAAAGAATGTTGATCCGGCGGCTCAGGTGTGGCTCTTTGGTTCACGCACGGATGACAGCAAGAAAGGCGGCGATATTGACATTGCAATTCTTTCGGAAAAAATTAATAACGATGTTATGCAAAAAATACAAGTAAGACGCTTCATTTGTAATAGAATTGGAGAACAAAAGATCGACATAATTACTTCATCTGATGGCAAAGAGGCATTTTTTCGGTTGGCCGTTGAAGAAGGAATTATGTTAATATGAATAAATTACATCTGGAGGTACTGCAAGAAAATATCAGCAAACTTAATTTGAGTGCTGAATGGGTGAAGTATTTGGGAAACGATGAGTAATGCCGATTTCAAGCGAAGTCCCGAATATTTAAGACGAATATGCGCATAACAGAAAATGAAAAAAACGTAATCATTGACGCTGTAAAGAACATCGACCCCAATGCCCATCTTTGGCTTTTTGGTTCACGAGCCGACGACAGCAAAAAGGGCGGTGATATTGATATCGGTGTTTTATCTTCTAAAGTTGACGTTATGGAAGAAATAGAAATAAGGCGGAATATCTGCGATAGAATTGGAGAACAAAAGATAGACCTTGTCGTATCAAAAGACGGTCAGCAGGCATTTTTTAAACATATCGTGACAAAAGGAATTTTATTGTATGGATGATAAAGGCTCCATAGAAATATTAAAAGAAAATCTTCATGCGGTAAACTTAAGCATGAATCGGTTAATGTATTCTTTTGATATTTGCAGTAAAACCGGACTAAAAGACGATTATTCAGAAGAAGATTTTATAGTTTTTGAGGCAATGACAGCAAGATATGCCAGAACAACCGACATGTTAATAAATAAAGTATTGCGAAGCCTTGACGCAGTGGAATATATAGAAAGTGGAACAGTAATTGATGCGGCAAACAATACCGAAAAACGAGGAATTACCAATTCTCAAGAATTACGGAAATTAAAAGACCTGCGGAATTCCATTGCACATGAGTATATAACAGAAAACATAGTCCGTTTTTTTGGAAAAGTACTTGAATTTACCCCGCTTTTGAAGAAGGTTATTGAGAATTTAAATAGTTACTGCGCAAGGTATTTGGAAAAAAATGATAAATGACGCGATAATTGCCATTAAGGATAATATTTTGCATACAGTAGGTGAGGACTGCGAGAAAATTATTCTGTTCGGCTCCTATGCCTATGGTACGCCGGATAAAGAAAGTGATTATGATTTTTTTGTCATTTTAAAGGATGGAACCGAAAAACCCATTTTAGTTTTAGAAAATATATATTGTAATTTGGCAAAAAATAAAAACTATACACCTGTTGATGTACTTGCAAATTATAAAACTGCTTTTGATGAAAGAAGCAAGTTGCCGGCCATAGAACGGACTATTTTACAAAAAGGAGTAGTTCTCTATGCACGCGATTGATCTTGCAAAAGAATGGCTAAAGTATTCCAAAAGCGATTTATTTACTGCCAGACACATGTTTGAAGATGTTTATCCTAAAGAAACAGAGATCGTATGTTATCATAGCCAGCAATGTGTAGAAAAAGCATTGAAAGGATATTGTATATTTAAAGGAGTTGAGCCATTAAAGACTCATGATTTAATTGCGTTATGTCAATTGTGTATAACAGTTGACAATTCATTTTCTGATATATTGGATAATTGTTCCAGACTAAATCCATACGGAGTAGCTGTTCGTTATCCAAATGAATTGGCGGTTGATGAGACAGTTGCAAGGAATGCTATTACCATAGCACAGCAGATATATGATTTTTGTTGCTTGAAAAGTGAGTAAAAAATGATAAATAATAAATTTACCCAAAAAATTAGAGCAATAATTAAAAACAATTCTATAAAAAACAACAACTGGGATAATTTTTCACAAGTTGAAATATTATCCAGCTATGATGGTGTCATACAAAAAGCATTTTTTTATAGAACAGCCAACGATAATAAAATGCCTTTAATAATAAGTTTACATCCGTGGTCTCTCAATTATACAGCAAGAGATCCTATTAGTAATTTAATAAAAAATGAAGACTGGAATTATATACATCCTGATTTTAGAGGGCCAAACAACACGCCCAATGCAATGATGAGCGATGCGGTTATTCAGGATATTGATGATTCTATTGCATATGCTGTAAATAATAGTAATGTAGATTTAACTCGTATTATTGTTGTGGGAAGCTCAGGTGGCGGGTTGGCAGTTCTTGGAGTATATTTGAAATCGAAATACCAACTTAAATTATGTATGGCATGGTGCCCAATAAGCGATTTAGAGATATGGTATTATCAATCAAGATATGCAAATACAAAATATTATCAGGATATTTTGCGAGCAACAAATTCTGTCGAGATTCTTAATACTAAAGAAGCACGAAATCGATCCCCAATATATTACCCCCCCCGCACATGTAATACGCAGCTTGAATTATATGCCGGAATTAACGATGGATATACCGGTTCGGTTCCAATTATACATACAATTGCTTTTTTCAATAAAATTGCAGAAAGTCTGGGGGCAGAGAATGATGAGATTATATCCGATAAAGAAACTATCTCTCTCATATCAAGATCAATAAAGTATGATGAAAATAACGGATATATCGACAATAGAAGAATACTTTATAAAAAATCGTATAAGACCATAAGTATGTGTATTTTTGATGGTGGTCATGAAATCCTTGAAAAATATGCATATACTCGTATAAAAGAAATTTGTTCAATGAGTTATTAATAATTGCAGTATGAGCATAAAAAGATTCATAGACATTCAAGTTCCAATAGAAGCTTGTAACCTGCGTTGTCCCTATTGTTATATTACGCAGAGAAGGAGGTTATTGAGAATTTGAATAACTATTGCGCGAGATATTTGAAATGAAACGTTTTCTTGAATGTTTATTGCCGATCACCCAATGTAATTTAGAATGCAATTATTGCTATATTATTCAGGAAGATAGACGATGGAATAAACAGGCAATGCTTAGATATACACCAGAACATATTGGGAAAGCGCTTAGTATTTCTCGTCTTGGTGGTGTATCGTTTATAAGTATTTGTGGTGCCGGAGAGACTTTGCTACAAAAAGAAATTGCAGATATTGTTCATAATATTTTATTACAGGGGCATTTTGTAAACATTACAACAAATGGTACAATTACAAATAAATTGTTGGAAATATTATCACCC
>JGI24698J34947_10001272_pt1 | contig 13205 bp, 11 predicted proteins | sample TergutMp193P3_FD_34947 | JGI IMG/M metagenome (IMG submission 34947)
GGGCTTTCGCTCGACAAACTAACATCGCAAAAAGAAGGATTTGAACACGTCAAAGCCGTACTTGAAGAGGCGGTACAGACAGGCAAAATTGCCCCTGGACAAGTAATGAGTTATAAACTCGGCACTTGGCGGTATTTGAGCGCCCCAAATTTCCACAATCATATCGAACAAAAACAAAATGACGCCAACCCCGGCCAATCCACTCCCTCGAAACCCCAAAAGAAAACCGCCGTTACGCCGGATGAATCAATCTCCCCAAAAACTCCCGAAGCGTTATTGGCAGCCCAGGTAGCTTTGGATGAAATCATCAAAAGATGCGGGTACCCCGCAGGGACACAGGTACAGTCCGCAAAAATTCTCCCCCTCCTCGGGCTTGCGGAAGCCAAGGGATTCATCACTAAGGAAGAACGGCCGGCATTTGAAAAAGTCTTGCAGCCCCTAATGGATGCCGCGCTTACTAAAGAAGAATAGTAACGTTTAAAATCCCCTCTTGTTCCTTGTAAACTATTTCAGGTTTTATACCAAAATCCGAAATTTATTGGATAGTAAATTTTATTTTCATGGAACATTGATAAAAATATGATTTTATGGTATAATTATAGATAAAATATTTAACTACAAGTTAAGGAGAAACAAAAATGGTGAAAAATGTTTTACTGGTGTTGGTTCTTGCGGCTGTTGCCGCAGGAGGAGTCTTCGCGCAAACAGATTTTGAGACAATGCCGAAGAATACGATTGTTGTTGACGTGGGACCGACTATTATCGGCGCGGCTTTCGGAGCCGTTGGAAGCGCGGTAGGGGAAGAGGGCCTCAGTTCTTCCGGTTTCGGTATTGGGGTGCAGTATGAACGGCAAATACTCACGCAATTGAGCGTAGCTGGGAGATTTGCCTACTTGGGAGCTGGTGTTGGTATTGGGGACAGTTTTGATGATGCTGGCGCTACGGTTAAAACTTCGCTTGGGGTTAACCTGGCTGCCATTTCTCTGGAAGCCCATGCCCGCTATTACCCGCTTGGAGAAATCTTCTTCTTGGGCGGAATGTTGGGGTTCGGAAATTTGTCGGTGGGCTTCTCGGGCGAAGTTGCTGTCAAAGACGAAAACACCAATCAATCCAAGAAAGAATCCGTCTCATTTACCGCGTCAAGAGGGTACTTTAAACTCGGCGCAAGGCTTGGATGGCGGATAGATTTTGGCAATCAAGGCGGATTTACCTTTGAACCCTCGTTTGGATACGATCTCGCACTAGGGGTTGGAAATACTCTCGGAAAAGAGCTGGAGAGCAAAATTAAGGGAGATGTAGACTTAAGCGCAATGGATGAAGCTTTCAAGATTCTTGAAGACTTCATATTTGTAGGCGGCCCGCGTCTTACACTGGCCTTCGGCTGGCGATTCTAAAATAGTGTCAGGCACCCACACCACGGATAGCGTACTAAATTAAAAGCGGCGCTATATGCAGCGTGGGTGTCAGGCACGCTTTTTCCCTCTTGCTCCTTGTCCCTTGGTCATTTATCATAGTACCAATGGAACTGGATCAGGAAGAGGCGCTTTACGAATTTCTGGAAAATGCGACCGAGCCGTTTACGCTGGAAGATATAACCGGCCATGTGCAAGCCTCCGGTCAGAGACGTAATAAAAGACTCGCCTACGAAATTAGCGCCTACCTGGAAACGAGAAAAATAGCGTTCAGGCAGGATAACCGGCGGTGGGTTTCCCGAAGATGTTGTTTTGAATCCGTTACATTCGTAATAACTCCCTCGCGGCTGGAATTGCTTAACGGGATTCTCATTCCCGGACACCGGTGCGTTCCTTTCGCCAATCCTTTAACTCTGCCCAACCATTATCAATTTTTCTGGAACGGCAAGCCTGTCCCTGCAACTACCACCGAAGCGCCGCCGGAAGATTTGTATCCCTACTATTGCATTTACGGTGAGGAATTTGCCCCCCAGTTTATCGCCAGGGACAATCCTCAAAACGAAGAGGCTTTTAATTCAGACCCCTATGAGGACCCGCCGGAAGTTTCGATCCATACTTTGGATATGCGCGGCATATACCGGGAATGTTCTTTTGTGCCGGGCGACCGTTTTACAGCGCATACACTCGACTGGAAGGAATGTCGTTTTGAACTGAAAAAAGTTGAAAAGGATGAATGGCTGCGCGCTGATTTGGATAAATGGGCTGAAGCCGCCGAAAACGGTTTTGAAGACAGTTTTGCCCTGTTGGGACCGGGAGCAAACACGGAGGAACAGATTGCCTTTGCCTATTGGTACGGCGGCAAACGCATGAGGGAAGTTCCGGCGTATTCGCTGGAAGAGTTTCTCTATGAAAAGACAGACCGCATTGATACTGTGCCTTACGGTATTGAAACCCGTTTTTGGTTTGCGGGCAAGGAAATTCCCGACATCAAGAAACTTCAAAATTATACGGTGCCGCCGGACAGGACATTTATAGAAGAGCTGTTATTCAAAAAAAATATTCCTATTTCGGAATTTGTGATTCTTTCCTATGTGCGGGATGCGTTTTTTCGCAATGAAAAGGATATTGACCAGGTGATTAACCGCATAGTTCCGCCTGTTGTACGTCTTGATGAAGCGGAATTTGATATTATTGCCGATTACATTTCCGAATGCATGAAAGATTTTTACAAAGGCTATTCGTTATTTTTGGATCAGAGCGCAGGGCCTGTGAGACAGCGCGTTGCAGAACTGCACACCGCTGTTATCGATCTTTCAACCAGGCTGCAAAAAGGGGAAATAGAAGCGTCATGGCTGCCGAGACACACTTTCATAGTACTTTCGCAGATTCAGGGACACGCGGCCGCCCTTCTTGAAGACCTTGCCTTTAATGAATCGCCTCCTAATTCTGAAATTGTCGCAATGGATAATTCATTGGACAGCATGGTTGAAACCTACACCGACATTAAAGAGCTTATCAATAACGCTATGGACAATTTCAGAAGGAGCAACCTTACGGTGATTCACGGAGGCAAGAACAGCGGGCAGTTGTGGCGGATGATACAAATAAGCATAAGCGGTCTTGATATTTGGCGCCGTGCGATAATTTCCCATGAATGTACGCTGGGAGAACTTCACCAGCTGATCCGGATCAGTATGAATTGGGAGGGCAATTTACGTTTTCGTTTTTACTGCGAAATGCCGGACGGCGGCAAACAGTATCTGCATGATAAAATGAAATTAGGCGACATTGACTTTCAGGGAAAAAAAGAATTGATGTATGAATACGGTCCAAAATGGAATATCAATATAATAATTATGTCTTCGTACCAGCCGGCAAAAGACGATATTACACGATTTGTCGCCGGTGACGGCGCCGCCCCTCCTGAAACAATCTCAGGCCCGCGTCACTTCAATAGAATTATAGCTTTTCTTGAAACCGGCAGCAATGCGGAAAAACAATCGGCCCTGCGTGAACTGGGCGCTGACTTTGTTCCCGGCTTTTTTGATCTGGAAAAAGCAAACCGCAATCTCCGCGCGGTCTTGCCAAAGTGAGGAATGAAAACTACTTTGTTTTTGCCGATGCGATAATCATTGTAAGGGCTTCTTCGTTTGCCGGACCCGCGTTGTTTTCCAGCGCGGATTTTGACAAAATACTCACGTCAAGATCCATTATGGAGTAAATTCTGACGTAGGTGTATTTCTTTCCGCCGATGTTTACTTCTTCCACATACCGGAACGCGACAAGATTCTTTACTTTTTTGTTGGATTTGCTGTCCTGGGGAAGCTGCCTGACATCCATCGCGAATTTTGTATCTGTGTCTGTCAGAGTTTTTGACACAGCGCGGTATGGAGTTTTAAATTGAATTTTTATAACAGGCACAATCGTGATTGAAACATAATCAACCAATGTTTCTTCCGGCCCGCGGCTTATGACACTGGTGTTCATCTTGCTTCTGTTACCGTTAAAGTACACGGGCTGGTTTTCAATATCAAGCATTATTGCCCTTACCTGCGCTACGCTTACCTCGTCTGTAAAAACATGGTCATCTGTTTCCAACGTAAACCAGCTTTTTCCAAGCGGCGCTACGGCCGCTTTTTTTACCATCGCCGGTTTATTGAGCAGATTTGCAAGCTGCGCCTCGGCTCCCGGAGCCACCCGTAAAATATTCGCCTGCGCAGACAATGGCAGAGTAATTATGCTTAAAGCCAATAAAATGACGATCGCCCTTTTCATACTGGAAATATATCGCTGGCGGCTTTTATTTTCAAGGATGGGCGCTAGGCACCTTAATGCCGTATTTGACACCTCCTATAAATTTGTGATAATAGCGGATTTGGAAACGGTGGTGCTGGCAGACAGAAATTACTGCGTAAAAGTATGCGCAGACAATGATTTTTCAGGTATTGGAGCGGAATTTGCCGCCCTGATTAAGAAATTGAAAAAACCAGTATTTATACCCGCTAAAAAAGACTACGACCATATAAAAACCATGTTGTCGGAGCTTTCCTCAGTTGACGGGACAACAGAGGTAAGCGTACCTTCAACTTTTATCGAAGAAACCCCCTATTTTGACGTTCTTGATTATACCGAGGATTTTAAGCGGATTATTCCCATTTTTGAGAAGGACTGGCAATTGTTAAAAGGACGCGGACGGATTCCAAGGAACAAAATGTGTGTTGCCGCCAGTTCCTATCATACAGTCGGCTTAAAAGCGGACGGCACGGTTGTCGCGGTTGGAAAAAATGGAGATGGTCAATGTAATGTCAGCGATTGGCGTGGTATTGGACCAGTTTCTAAAGAGCAAGTAAAAGCGATGGCCGAGCGATTGGAAAGGGAAAGACTGGCAAAGGAACAAGCCGAGAGAGAAGCAAGAGAAGCAGAAGCGGCAAGAAATGCAAATCCTGCGGCAAAGAAAAGGACTACTGATGTCACTTTAATTGGAATACTTTTTTGAGAGCAGGTACACCATATATGGTGTCGTTAGGTGTAATTGTCCACTAGATATTTTAGTACCTGACACCCAAGAATGATACCCCCTTATGGACATTTAATTACAAAGAACACCTTTATATTTTATTAGTTCCAAAGAATACTCTGTATATTTTTCTTTATAGATTTTCCATTCATCTTTATTTTTATTTATATATATTTTAAGTCCATATAACATAAAATATAATATTGTTGCAGGAACGCCACCATAAAATATCATAAATAAAATAGGGCTAAAAATATGTCCCTCTTTAATTCCAATAAAGACTCCATACAATACATAAATTAAACCATATAAGGTTAAACCAAATAAAATTAAAAAGAAAGTTCCCACTATAATAATAAATAATACATTATTGAGTATGAAATAAAACATATTAGTCGAACAATTACTTTTATTTTTTTTACACTTTATATACATTTCTTTTTTATATTCGTTACTATTAATGTAGTCATGATATTTTCTATCTCTTTCTTCTTTTCTCCTCTTTTCAATTTCTTTTCTTTCTTTTTCTTCCTTTATCCTCTTTTCCTCTTTTTCTTCCTTTATCCTTTCCTCTATTTCTTTTATCTTCTTATCAATTTCCTTTTCGTCTTTTATTTGTCGCTCTCTTAATAAAGAGACATTTTCTTCTACTTTGTTATTCAATTCTTTCATTTCCTTAATCCATAAATTAAAATTACAATCAATAGCATTTATCCAGCTTTGGCTAATTTTATTAAGATATACTTCAAAATCATAATCATATATTTTTTCTATATTTTTTTGTTCTTCCAAACATTCTTGCAAAAAATTAATATCTAAAACAGCTTCTCTTAAAATATTATATCTATTATATTTTTCTTTGATAGCATTATTATCATCAGATAATACACGTAGCATACAATAATTATGCGTCAATTTTTCCCATAAAGATTGAATTTCATATTTCCATTCATTGAAAGATACAATATTCCCTATACACATATTAATCCAGTATTTTTCTAATAAATTTTCTCTATATATTTTATTTCTTTCCTCATATTCTTCCCAATATTCTTTACTGCGTCTTTCACTCTCTCGCGCTTCTTCAATTTCACGTTCGCTTTGATAGGTAATATCATAATTATCTCCTGGGTTTAACCAACTATTAATTTCATGAGCTTCAAACCTGGCAGTATCACGATATGACATAATTACCTCCAATAATTCATATTTCCATTTCCGGTGTCAGGCACTCCCGCACCTACCCTCAATTCCGCGACAGCCTCTTTAAGTTTTCTCACAAAATTATTATCATATTCATATCCTGTTATTTCAATATGCGATTCTTTTGGCTCAACTAATATTTCACCAACTATACAAGTCTCAATGCCAACAGAATCATGTGATATAACAGTTCCACTTTCATATCTGGCAGGTTTATCAACTACTGTTTTTGTAATTGTTTTTTTTGTATATTCTTTAAGTTTATCAATGAACTCATTATCAAGTTTATTTATCGGCATTAACGATAATACATCAAAAACTAATGTATAGTATCTTTTTAAATTATCAATAATAATATTAAATATATCGGTATTATACCTTGTTACTTTTGGCAATGTAGTATATAGTTTCAACATAGTCTTAACATTTAAATAATCTTCATAATAAACATTTTTGAATATATTTGTTATAATATTTTCATTTTTAATAAATGGCTTTATCAAAAAAGGGGCTTTTTCAACAAGGAAAATAATATCTATATTAATAATCAGTTTAGTTAATAAATCTCCATCATTTTGTAAATCTGGTGTCATTAAATTATATGCTTTTAATTTATCATCATTATCAAAATATCTTGATGAAAAAATATCTAAGGCAATTTGTTTGTTTACTTTTGTATCTTTCATGAGGGTTGAAAACCATTGTTTATTTTCTATAATATTCCGATATTTAAAATGTTTAAAAAATATTTTGATATAGTCAATATCATACTTAACCTCTTCTGGAAATTCATAGAATAGCCGCCTACTTATTGCTCTATCACTGTGTCCTTTTTTTTCAGATTTAATAAATGAATCAAATATTAACAAAGACACCGCTTTATTTGTTTTAAACTTCATAAACAATATGGAATAAACTTTTTCTTTCTCAATTATGTTTATATTACCCAAAACATGATAATATATTTTTTCATTAAATTTAAGTTCATTTGGAAGTAGTTTATAATAACTATAGATTGTTTCAGACCAATAAAAAATATGGCTATTTCTTAAACAATCAATAACCTTTAAGACAGTTTGTAAATCGTGCGTATAACTTCCAGGTAATATTGGTATAATTTCCTTCATTTTTTTATCTTCACAAAATAAAGGCAATATCTTTAAAATAATATCCTGTTCATATTTTATACTATCCGGTAAAAGATTATAAAAAGTCCATAAGTTCTCTCTTTGATAATAATAAGAAGCTTTATTTTTGAGCAAGTATAAATTCTTTAGAAAAATAACCATTGTTAATTTATTTTTCTGTAAAAGAAGTTGTATTTTTTTTAAGTGGTTGTCGGCTCTTGTAAACATATATTCTTTTCCTTAAAACTTCAATCAAACTTTGATTCAGTTTCCCAATAACCAAAGAAAACAGGAAAAATAGCTCGCCCCAAAAAAATACTAGACGCTTTTAGGGTCATAGAAGGCACTCGGCTAAAACGTAAAAAAGACTGAGAAAAAATAGCTATTAATGTGGTGGATTACTCGTTGCCATTTTTCGCCCCCTTAAAAAGAAAGGACTATTACTTTAATACCAACCTGCCTATACAAGCGGCATTAAAGTACCAAACGACAGAATAAAATCAGGTATTTTTTCAATAAAACCCGACTTTATTTAATCTCAATATACCATGAATTTTGTAAATTGTCAAGGGTTTATAGCTTTTTTTTAAATTTTTTTATGCCAGTATTATACACTGCTATCCGCGCTCCCTACGCTATATAGCGTACTCTCTCGTTAAGGCACACCAGACAAATTTAGTATCTGACACCGTGCTTTCGGCTATAGAGGGCAAAAAGAGTGTCAGGCATTCCCACGGCCACGCTCTTGCGTTCTGGGGTGTTTTCCATAAGCTATTATTCCGAAGGAATCATCCATTTGTAAACTAATAATATTTTCAGAAGATAAATCTGAAATCTTATAATCTACACAGGTAATTATATGCCCCTGATCATATTCGAGACACATATTTGGATAATCTAATTTTTCTACAATATTTTTTATAGTATGTTCATCCAATGTTTTTACACCAAATATTTTAAATATTTGCTCTTTATCAAATTTATCAAAATAACTTTCAAAATAACTTCTTATCATTTCACCTTTTGTAAAATTATCAATAAAAAATTCTCTTGATTTTTCATCTATATAAGGATATGAATCAATATTATCAACACAATATTTAATATAAGCCTCTCTAATATCAATTTGATATTTAAAATCCGGGTCTGTAAAAAAAATGTCATCAGCACTAACATTATTAAAATTTAAAAAAACAATATGAATTTTATTATTTTTATATTCTAATTCAATACTTTCAGTTTCTTTTTCAATTGAGATTTTTCCAAAATATTTAGTATTATATATACTCATTTTGACCTCCGGTAAATTAATATATTTTTATAATGTAATATATATCATTACCAGAATATTGTCAAATTCTGCGCCTGACAACCCTGTGATGTTGCCCCGGTTAAATCATTGCGGTTCAATCCTGTATACGATTTTGTCCCCTTCCGGCTTTGCGGTAAATATGTAGACTCCCCCATCGAAAAGGTAACGGTATTCCCAGGTAAGTGAATCTTGCGACCACATAGCATTGGTATATGTTGTTTTTCCTGTTGTATGTTCACTTACCCCAAAATATGTTACCTCAACTGTATGCATTCCGGGAATAACATATGTTGCGCCGTAGTAAAGAGTTGCATTCCTGAGCGATGCAGGGATTTCACGGCTATTTACATTTTTAAGACCTATTTCATTTTTTACGCTAGTGGTCCTACATTGATCCGGGCTCTTGCCGTCAATACTGAGAAAATATATTGGTCCCTTTTTATAAGAGTTACCTTCCCCTGTAAAATCAGTAATGAGTGTTGCAGGTTCCCGTATACTTTGTCCGTTACGAAGTATCCTATCACCTTCTTTTGTATAAGTACCGGAGCCGTAAGCAATAATATAAGGATGAAAACTTCCGACAGACATATCGGGTTTCTCTCTTATTCTCTCGTTTATATCGCGGTTCATAGGGCGGTTAATCGCAAAAGCGTTATTACCGATTTTTATAAAACCGGCGGGAATAGTAACGCTCGTCAAAGGGTTTAATAAAAATGCACTTTCTCCAATTTCCCGCACACTGTCAGGGATAATAACATTGGTTAACAGGTTATCCCCAAAAGCGACACCTCCAATAGTTGTAACGCCGTTGGAGATATTAACATCTACTAAATTATTATTCGAAAACGCATAGCCCCCAATTTCATTAACACTGCCGGGAATGGTAACGCTAGTCAAATTGTTGCCATAAAACGCCATAATACCAATAGTAGTAACGCTATTAGGAATGGTTATGCTAGTTAGTCGATTATTTGAAAATGCCGACCTGCCGATAGAAGTAACGCCATCAGGAATAATTACATTGGTTAGTTGTTTACTTGAAAACACATTACGATAAATCGAAATTACAGGTATTCCCTTTATTTCAGGAGGTATATTAACTTCTGTACTTTTCCCTTTATAGTCTGTTATGGTAATGGTACGGTTCTCACCTGTGCCTTCAATTTCATAGCCAAAATCTCCACTCCAACTTATACTGTTGCCGGTTCCGGTACTTGCGCAAGCTATGAACAGACAGACTGTAATTGAGATAATAAATAGACCTGTTATAACAAAAATCTTTTTCATTCTCATTCTCCAAAAGATGTAAAATTATGCGTACAATGCCCGCCGACATAACATCTCATATAGACCGTTTTAACAACTGTTCGCCAACCATACCGGCTGGCAATCAAATACTGTATGGTATCCCATTTGCTTTACAAATATAACGCAAATATAAACTAATTACAAGGCTTCAGTTTTCGGGTGTGTTTTATTGCTGGGTCTGATACTATTTTCCCCAGAGTTTGAGGGTTTTTTTCAGGGTGGCTGAAAAGTCGGTTTCAAGTTTTTTGACTGTTTTGGTCAGGTCGAGTAATACTGTACGGTAATTTTCGTCTTCATTTATGTTTTCCGGCATGAAAAGGCGGTATGTGTCGGTATCCAGAGCGGCGGCTATGTTTTTGAGGGTGTTGTCGCTGACCCATGTTCGGCAGCCCTCTATGTCCCTAACCATATTTGACGAAATATTGGCTTTTTCGGCCAGTTTTTCCTGTGTTAGTCCCAGCAATTCCCTGTGGTTTTTAATGTTTTTTGAGAGGGTTTTCCTTAAATTTACTGGTTTTTTTGTCATAATATCCAGAAGGATAGGATAATTCATAAAAAAGGATTGGAGAATTTGACAATATCGGTGGTTATCTATTGACAATTTCATGGTTTTTAATTTATTATCGTTTTTACGGGGAAAAAAGGGACTTGGAACTTTTTTGAAAATGTGGTTTAAATTGGTGTCAGAAACTTTTTTGGAGGCATTAACTTGAGGAAAGAAGAAAAATGGGCGCAACACATTATTGCGGCAGTTGCTTTGCCAGTTTTAATTGTATTATTTACGGCTTGCGCGACTACTGGAAATATCAGCGCTCCAGGAAAATTCAAATATCGTATTATTGAAAATGGTAATAATCAATCAATTACCATAACAGGATATGATGGGGAAGCTTCTATCATGATAATACCTGAAACCATAAAGGGGATACCGGTAACCAGAATTGGCGAAGAAGCATTTGGAAGAAATAAAAGGTACAAGCTGACAGGCGTGATCCTTCCGCAAAATCTTCTTCACATTGGAAGAAATGCATTTAGTCAAAATAATATCACAAGCCTGGAAATACCAGAAAATGTTATAACAATTGATAATTCTGCATTTGGCTATAACAAGTTGACTAGTATAACAATTCCAAACAGTGTTAAAACAATCGGGGGTTGGGCATTTGCAGAAAATCAATTAACTAGCGTAACAATTTCAAGTAGTGTTGTTAGTATCGGGGAATCGGCATTTATTAGCAACCGTTTAACCAGCTTAAATATCCCAGAAAGTGTTACTACTATCGGGAATTACGCATTTGCTAGAAATCAATTAACTAGCGTAACAATTCCGGCAAGCGTTAAGACAATTGAGTATTCGGCATTTAGAGATAACAAGTTAACAAGTGTAACCATACCGAGGGGTGTTACTACTATTGCAAATGAAGTATTTAGGAAAAATCTAATAAATAGTGTTACTATTCCAGAAGGTGTGAGGATAATCAGAGAAAGAGCATTTGATGAAAACCCATTGACCAGCGTTACTATTCCCAACGGAGTTACGACAATAGAATACGCCGCATTTGGAGATCATCTTGACCGTTCTATAGATAATGATACAATAAAATTTACACCCTCAGAATATGGAAGCTTACATCCCTATATTAGTGTTTACGGTGCTGGAACATACACTAAAGATGGTGAACGGGTACTGCGTAATGGGCAAATTCTTCAGGAACCAGCAACAATTATAACTGATGTAAAAATTACAGGGAGTGGAGTAGTTACAACCTGGGAGTGGGCTCGAACATACATTTTAAGCATTGATAGTAAAAGACCTATTCAATGTAAAAGTGTAAATCTACAGGAAATAATAAGACATAAAAATGTAGATATAAGTAAATTACCAGACATACTTAAAAAATCAACTTTTTATTATGGTCAAACATATGTTGAACCTGGTATGCATTCAGTAGAGGTAACATATTTTGATATAACTGAATCAAGTTTTAATAGAACTACAACTACCAGAGCTGTTTGGTCAGAGGGTTCAGTTACTTTTGAACATCGTTATCTTTTTGAGGGTGGGTTATATAAATTAACCGCTAGAACGGATGGGGCTCAAGTAATATACAGGATTGAACCGCAATGATAGAGTAGTTAATGCAAAAGTGCCTGACACCGAATTTGCCTAGCGTATTTTCAAATTACACCTTTTTGGTGGCAGGCACCTTTGCTTTTTGTTTCGGTACGGTTTTTTTTGCTGCTGGTTTCTTTAGTAGGCGCAAAAGCTCCTGACACCGAATTCTTTTTTAGAGGATAGTATTTATGACTTTTAAAGAATATAATTTTGGAAGTAAAAAATTAGTTGATTGTAAAATAATGCCAGTTATTGCTTATGTTGAATTTGAGCCATATGAATTGGGAGACGGGCGTGTTGTATTTTTTGGAAAACATTATTATCAAATACATGTTAATGGTTTAGATTTATTATTTGTACCAATAACAATTACTAAGAATAAAGAAAAAGAAATAGTAACATGGGACTTTAATGATGTAAATTTTGATTTGCCTCAAAAAGAAGAATTATTTGAATCAACTATGATGGGAAAACAATCTCGTGTTATTTATAAAAAAATAACTAAAATAAAATATGTAAGTAAAATATCTGAGTTAAAAAAAGTTATTGAATTTAAAAAAATTGATGATATAATTTATTCATGTATTCCTATTATGAGAAGTTATGTTAACAAATTAGAAAATATCCAAACAGGTGAACAATATGAATTAAGGCCATTACTTATTTCTCAGCGTTTCGGATAATGGAGTAAATTTACATTTAAAATATGATAAACTAGAAAGATAATATTTATCGTAAAAAAATCACAAACAAACTCATTCCTCATTTACGCCTACCGATAATATATATACCATTTATAGCCCATATCATAGAGCGATTGTATATCATCAGGATTTTCACAATATAGAAATGTCAGGGACTACCCCAATAATAACTGAAAATAAAACAGGTATAAGAAAAAAAGGGCTGAAAACTATACGGCAATAAAAATAGTTAAGTGTACGAATATTATTGCTTTTTAGGAGGATGAAAGATGAAGAAAGAAAACTGACACCGCGCATTATTACGGCAATATCTCTTGTAGTTTTTATTTTCAAGCAAGTGGGCTTTTTTACCTCCCCAAATCATGCTCCTTTCTAACCAATTTTTAACAATTCATTTATTGACCCTTAACATAGCCGGAGTACTTTTTACCTAATTAAATTTTCAAGGAGTGAATTATGAGAATTAAGCTGATTGCGGTTTTAATTGGAATTCTTGTTCTGACAAA
>JGI24698J34947_10001273_pt1 | contig 13203 bp, 14 predicted proteins | sample TergutMp193P3_FD_34947 | JGI IMG/M metagenome (IMG submission 34947)
AAACATCACATCGAGAAAAAAACTCTCGCTATCCTTGAGCCGACAGGACTTATCCCTGAAACGCCTCACGACATGCACCACATTATGAAGTACACGCAGGAACATTTTGTAAACCTTGAACTCAATTCTGAAATCGCGGTTTCCTCCGGTTCGGCGGCGGCGGCGATGGACTCAGGCTACTCAGGCATTGTGAACATCAGTCCGTTTGCCTGCCTTATCGGGCGCGTGATTGAGGGACTGTTTACTCCTTGGGCGCGTGAGCGCAATTACCCGATTCTTTCTGTTGAGGTGGACGGAAATCTTTTGCCGCCTAACATCGTGAACAAACTCAACATTTTTATGGTGAACGTTCTGCGCTTCAAAGGCGGAAGCGATCTATCGACGTTAGTTGACGCGCCCAAAGAGAAAGGCTGATATGAACAGAATGGAAAAAAGCATCGACTTGCTTCTCGAAAACTACGACGCTTATGGCATGGTGAATCATTCAAACTCGATAAATCTTCCGGGCAGGGAGAGTATCGAAAACATTGTGCGCGGTCTTGAAGAACTGCTTTTTCCAGGCTTCCTTGAAAATTTGCGCGTAAGCGAACAGTTGCGGAAAATTACCACAGAGAAAGTAAAACATCTCTCGCGCCAGATGATAGAAGAAGTGGAGAAAAGCCTCGCTTTTTCCGCGACGCTCGGTGTGTTGAACTGCGGTCATGAAGGCTGTAACGCTGTCGCCGCGCTTGTGGTCGATGATTTTTTTGAAGAACTCCCGAATATAAGAATCATTTTAGCCAAAGACCTTGAAGCCGCCGTGCGCGGAGACCCTGCCGCGATGAGCGCCGACGAAGTTATTCTTTCCTATCCGGGATTTCAGGCAATCTCTTTGCACAGGGTCGCGCACTTTTTCTGGACACGGCAGGTTCCGCTGATTCCGCGCATGATGAGCGAACTTGTTCACAGCAGAACCGGAATTGACATCCACCCGGGCGCGCAGATAGGCGAATATTTTTTTATTGATCACGGAACCGGCGTCGTTATCGGGGAAACCACAGTAATAGGGAAAAACGTTAAACTTTATCAGGGCGTAACGCTTGGAGCGCTTTCTGTAAAAAAAGAGGAAAGCGGCAATAAACGCCACCCGACAATTGAAGACGACGTAACGATTTACGCTAACGCGACAATTTTGGGCGGCGAGACCGTTATCGGGCGCGGCAGCGTTATCGGCGGCAGTGTGTGGATCACTCAATCTGTTCCGCCTGAGAGCAAGATTTATCTGAAAGACGGACAAAAATAGTTTGCCTTTATTATATAGATAAATTAACTATGGAATTTTATTGAATGACATGGTAAACTTTTTTTGGAGAATTTATTACCGCTATGCGATAATTTCGATATACGTCGCCGCGATTACGCGGCTTTAATTGGAGGTTTTATGAAAAAATTTTTCGTTTTAATTACATCATTCTTCATTGCTGTTAGCGTTGCTTTTTCTCAAACTGCCGAAAGCCCTATTCCGCAGATGGACGAAGCGGTTGGGACTCTCGCAAGGAATATACACGCAAAACTTGTTGAAAAAAAAGCTGAAAAAATAACGGTAGGGCAGTTCACCTATCAAGACGGTATACCGCCGTTTAGCTCGTACTGGGTTAATCAACTTGTCGGAGAACTGACAAATATGTCCGGCAGAAATTATTCCATTCTTTCAAGCGGAGGTTCTGACGCGGAATGGACAATTGTCGGGGAAATCGTTCAGGCGGCTGATATTGTCAGAATATATTCACGTTTGATTCGTTTGTCGGACAGGTCTGTTGAAGCGAGTTTTTCTTCAACTTTTCAGCGTAATGAACATATTAACGATATGATTGCTTTCGCTTCTTCAAACAGCGGCGGCTCTTCTTCAGGCGGCAGAGATTCGCGTGAACCGGACAGTTGGGACTCGCCTGTTACTTATACGATTGGTTCAAGCGCAAATGTCCCTGCAATGAACCGCGCGCTTACAGACGGCGACGAAGATTTTTTTTTATTGGTTCCGGACAGGAGCGGACGGCTTACGGCGGAAACCACAGGAAGTATCGACACATACATGCAGTTATTCAATTACGACGATGGCGATGAACTTGCGAGTAACGACGACGGCGGTCAGAGCGCCAATGCCAAAATTAATTTCCGTGTGCGTTCCGGTACTCGCTATTTAGCCATTGTACGCGGTTATGGTTCGTCCACTACAGGCGCTTACGGTTTTAAGGCTTATATAATTGTGCGCGAAGGAGCCAGCAGTTGGGATAATCCCGTTCCCTATGAAATCGGCATTGGCGAAGACAACGTTACGCCTGTTAGCCGCAATATCCAGCAGGGCGATGAAGATTATTTCCTCCTTGTCCCTGACAGAGACGGACGGCTCACAGTGGAAACCACAGGAAGAATCGATACATACATTGAACTTTATCAGGCCGATGACGAAGAATTGCTTGATGAAAACGACGACGGCGGACAGAACAGCAATGCCCGTATCAGGTACTCTGTAAGTTCAGGCGTCCGCTATATCGCTATGGTACGCGGTTACAGCGGCAGTACTTCAGGCAGTTATGGTTTCCGCGCGTTCTTTCAAGGATCAAGCGCGCTCTCCAATGATGAATACGAACCCGATGACGAACCTTCGCAGGCAAAGCCGATTGAAATCGGCGAGGCGCAGCAGCATTCTTTCCATTCAGGAGATGATGTAGACTGGGTCAAGTTTCAGATACGCCGCGCCGGACAGTACAATATCCATACCAGAGGAGTAAACTCAAACCGTTTGGATACATACATCGAATTGTATGACAGCAACATGAATCAAATTGCAGAGGACGATGACGGGGGCAGTTCATTAAGCTCGCTCTTAACTCAAAACCTTAACTCGGGCACTTACTACTTAAAGGTATGGTGTCTTGATGAAGAACCGGATCAGGCATACACAATAAAGATCGATATTGAAGAATAATCGATGGCTATTCGTGTTCAACAGCGACAATGAGAGCGGCAACAGAACGCGGATCATCCGGCGTTACTGTAAAGGCCGCTTCATTTTCGTTAAATGAAAGAGTTGTTGTAAAATTGTCTCCCACCGCGCTTGCAAGCCGTTTGTTAATTGAGCCGTTTGTAGAAACAAACGCGCGCATAATGTTCTGTATATCAAGGGCTTGTTTTGAGTAAAGCGTTATAAGATATTCAGTTCCGGGAGTATAAAGACCAATCGTTTTGTTTTCGCCTGGCAGAGTTATTTCGCTGTCGCTGTAATTTAACAACGGCGAAACGCCTGCCTGCGGAAACAAAAGAACAGGCGCGTAAAACAAATTTTCGCCGACAGGCTGGGAAACAGTAAATGAATAAACATACGCGCTTTCCCTCGCTCCCACAACAAAACTCACTCTTGTTCCTGAGGTATAAGTTTCCGTCGCTGTGTAATAACCGTCTCGGTTAAGAACAAAGGATGCGTTTTTTGTTTCAGTGTTTTTTACTTCCATCCGTACAAAACCGTCAAACTTGATCGTATCGCTGAAATTGGCGATGTTTTCTATTAACTCGTAGGCTTCCGTAACAAAAGCCACAAAAGTTTGGTACGGAATCCAGATATAGCCGCCGTTTCCCCATTTCCTGCCCCAACTGTTAAGAACTTCAAAAGCGCCGCCGTGCCTGTTGTCGTCATAGCCTGTTACGCACAAAGCGTGCCCGTAATAAAAATATCGAGGGTCCTCTCTCGGCTCCCAGACATCTTTCGCGTCATTAAATGAATTGGGAGTATTCATGCCGATAATGACAGGTTTTCCTTCGGTGAGGCTTTTCTTTACTATTCTCGTGATAAGCGCCTGCTTTTGACGGTCGTCTCTTGAAAACAGGGTAACATAGCCGGCTATCGGGTAATTTCTGCTGGTTTTGTAATATTTAAGATCAACTCGCGGAAAGGATATCGAGCGTTCAACTTCCAGCATTTTGACAGCCCCCGTATCCCTCATATAATCCAGCGCGCTGTAGATTTGCGCGCCGCGCAGACATTCGGGGTCGTCCGGTCTGATATTTCGATATATATAAACGGGCGAAAAAACATTTTGGGTTGTTTCCGTCTGATTTACGCGGTTCAGCGCCACAGACTCGGAAATTGTCCTTGCTGCGTAGGCGGCAGCCCAAGCCACGCAGGTTCCGTAATCGGACTGATCCCCCGGAAGAGGCGCGTATTGCCTTAAGGAGAACGAGCTTGGCAGGCCTTCGTAAGAACGCGCCGCAAGCTCCGCCCTTCGGGGGAGGTTGTCGTACTGTTCGTCAAAAATCGCGCCTCTAGCCTGCCCAAAAGCGCCTGTAACAGAGAGTAAAAACAACCCAAACCAGCAAAATAATCTGCTTTTTATCGGCATATTTCAATAATAAGACCTTTATTGGCAGGGGTCAAGGATAACGGCGGTTAGTACCTTGCACAATTTTTTTATTTTGGATAAACTTCAATTTATATATGATGAAATTGGAGAGCTTGAAAAGATGGGAATATTGAGTGTAGTTTTACTGGTTTTTTTCATAATTATCGCTGTACTGCTTGTACTGCTGGTTTTGATTCAAACTGAGGAAGGGGACAGTCTTGGCGGAATTTTTGCCGGAGGCTCCGGCTCGGCTTTTGGTTCGCGTTCGGGCAATGTGCTGACACGCACAACAACCGTTTTGGGGGCGCTGTTTCTTGTTATCAGCCTTGGACTTGCCCTGCTCAGCCGCACCCCTTCCGGGACCGGCGTTGAGGAAGAGGCAAGAAGGCTTACTATCGAAGAAGAGGGATACAACTGGGTGGAAGAAGAGTTAAGTCCGTCAAAGGATGATGTTTTTTTCCTGAATGACAGCGACATTAATACTGAGGGAACGGTAGAAACGCCGTAAGGTTAGAGGTTTTCATGATCCTGCAAGATGTATTGTTACCTGAATTCATCAAAGTTGATATGGAAGCTGAGGACAAGGACGAGGCGTTTGAGGAACTTGTAGACTATTATTGTCAGGCAGACAGCTCTGACGCCTATGATGAAATTCTTAACGCTATAGTTGCTCGTGAGGAGAAAATGTCTACCGGTATTCACAAAGGCATTGCGGTCCCTCACGGCAAGACAAATGCCGTAAATACACTGCGCGGAGTGCTTGGAATTTCGCGCAAGGGCGTACAGTACGATTCATTGGACGGAGAGCCTGTTTATCTTCTTTTTATGTTTGTTTCTCCGCTGGAAGATTCAGAGAAGTATCTGCGGCTGTTAAAACATCTTGCGGAACTTATGGAAATACCGCAGTTTCAGATAGAACTGCAATCACAAAAGGATCAGCAGAGCGCATACAGAATTATCCGCAAATACGAAGAAATGCTTTCCGCCGAAAGTTAAAATTATGGAAAATGTAAATACACTTGACCATTTACTGCAAATCGAAGCTCAAGCGGCAGCCCTTGTAAACGACGCGCAGACGGAAGCCGACAGGCGTATTCACGAAAACGAAGAAAAAAACCGCGCGGCTTATGAAGAACATTTTAAAGCCGAAATTCAAACGAGAGAAACATCACTTAAAAAAGAAAAAGAAAAAATAAGAGAGCAGTACAACAAAGCGATTGAAGATTACAGAAAAGAGGTTTCCGCTATTAATGTCAACACGGGAAATTTTTCCGCGCTTCTAAATGATTATCTGAAGGTTTAAGGAGAGGCAGGGAATATGCTGGAGACGAGCCCTTATGCGTACGCTAAAGCCTGCGGTATCATCGGCAAGTCTTTTATAGGGAAAAAAATATCTTCTCTTGCGGGATTGCGCAGTTTAAGCGAACTTGACAGGCTGATATTTCCGAATCAAAACGGCGAATTGTCAGGCAGAGAAATATTAGCTGATCTTGAGGACCGAATAGTAAAAAAAACGGTGCGTCAGATTATGACGATTGTCAATTCATTTGCAGACCCGCCCGAACTTATAGCGCGTATGATTAAAACTTACGAGTATAGCGATTTAAAAGCCTGCCTTCAGCACATTGCCGGCGGAAAAAAAGAGCCGCCTAAAATAAGCGACATCGGGCGTTTTGGGACTGTTCATTTTGAAGCGTTCCCCGATTTAAACGCCATGTTGAAAAATACCGAGTTTAAGTTTTTGCTTTCGCATGATTTAAAATCAATAAAAGCCGGAATGGATATCGCTCCTGTCGAAACAAAAATAGACACTCTTTACTACAACAGCCTGATTAAGAGCCTGACTCAGCTTCCCGTCGGGGACAGGCAAGTTGCGCAAAAAATACTCACCGATGAAATTTCTTTGCGTAACTGTACATGGGCTTTGCGCCTTCGCACCTATTACCATAAAACAGCCGCTGAAACCGTCAATAACCTTATGAATATAAAACTGCGCGATCAAACGGATGGAGAGAAATCTTCGCTTGCGGCAGAAGCTGTGGAATCGCTTGGTTTTCCGCTTGATTCGCGGCCTGCATGGAACGGCTGGAAGTGGGAGAATCTTCTAAACCCCGAAGAAGCGTCCGTGCATTGGGCTGCAGACCCGCGTCTTTTTCAGAACGCCGCTTCCGGTTACCTTTACAAGCTGGCGATGCGCTGTTTCCACCGCGTCCCGTCGTCAGTAAGTTCGATTTTCTGTTTTATCAAACTGAAACAATTTGAGGAGGACTTGCTTACAAGCATTGCCGAAGGGCTGGCTTTAGGCATTGAGAGCGCCGGAGTTTTTAAACTGCTGGAGGTAGCCTGATGCTGCGTCCGCGCAAAATGAGATTTGTCGAACTTACGATACTCAAAAACGATATGGACGCGGCTCTTGAATACTTAGGTAAGAAGGGGGCGATTCATTTTCCGGAAACGGAAAGAAAAAACGATACTCCCGAAACTCAGCGCATAAGAGTTTTGATTGACAGGCTTTGTAACTCAGCGTCTTTTTTAGGGATTGATCTCTCGCAGTTTGATGAGGACGTTTCGGTTCCAAAAGAAGCCGAACAGATTATTGTTGAAAAATTATGTTCTGTTATAGAAGAAATTGAAAACAGGCAGAAAGAAACAGAACAGGAACAACTGCGCGTACGCGAGACAATAAATGAAGCGTCCGCTTTTTCAAAAATGGACGTGCCTTTTTCCGAACTGGAACAACTTTCCTACCTTACCCTGCGGCTTGGCAGAATTGATCCAAAAGGGATTACCGAGTTACGCGAAACTTTAGGAGAGCGCGCAATTGTCATTCCGCTTGAGTCGGGAAACCGCGTCCTTGCCGCAAGTTCGCGAAAGGGACGCTTTGCGCTCGATTCTTCCCTTAAAAAGTTTTCTTTTGAACCAATTTCCGTCCCTGAAGACTATCAGGGAATCCCGTCAGAAATGCTTGCCGGTCTTGAAGAACAGCTTGCGCGCTTGGATGCGGAGCTTGAAAAAATCAACGCTGAAAAAGAAGCGTTATGCGAAAATGTATCGATGGATATAAAGAGACTTGTTTCATCATGGCGCATGGCTCTGGTTATAGAAGAGATCAAGGCACGTTTTACCGCTACTGAAAACATATACCATTTTTCGGGCTGGATACCTGCGGATATTGCGCGTGAAATCGCTAACGGTCTTTTGGAAATAACAGGCGGCAGGGTAGCGATTAGAAGTTACATACCTGAAGAAGTTCCATCTGTGGCAAACGGCAGTGAAAAAGTCCCTGTGTCCATGAAGCACGGCGCGTTTGTAAAGGGCTTTGAAGGAGTTGTTTTTTCATACGGCGCGCCGCTCTACGGAACAATCGATCCGACTCCTATTGTCGCCTTCTTTTTTACGCTCATGTTTGGAATCATGTTCGGCGACATGGGGCAGGGCTTTGTTCTGCTTCTCGCAGGAATTTTAACAAGCAAAAGGGGTCTGAAAAAACTCGCCAAATTATCAAGTTTTTCCACTCCTCTTATTTCTGTCGGCATCGCGTCAATGATCATGGGTTTTCTTGCCGGTTCTGTTTTTGCCAATGAACAACTGCTGGTCGCTCCTTCAAGGGCAATAACCGCCGCCTTAACAGGACAGCCTTCGGATCGCATCCTGCACATTCTGCCGATGGCGGAAGAAGGCGGAAGCCTTACAAAACTTTTGTACTTTTTCGGGTTTACAATCTCAATCGGCGTAGTGCTTAACTCGCTCGGTCTTTTAATCAATATTTTTAACCGCTGTACGCTTAAAAAATATGAACCTGCGTTTTTTTCAAAAACGGGGCTTGCCGGTCTTTTAATGTTCTGGTACGCTATTTTTATTGCGCTGCGTATTATTTTAGGCGGCAGTTTTGTTTTACCGGATTTTGCGGGTCTTTTAATACCCCTTTCCTGCATCATATTCGGCCCTGTAATCTGGCGTATTATCACGGGGAAAAGACCTTTTTTTGAACACGGTCTTTTTCTGTTTATCATGGAAGGATTTGTAGAAATTTTGGAAACTGTTTCAACCTATATTTCCAATACGGTCAGCTTCCTGCGTGTCGGCGCATTTGCCCTTTCGCACGCGGTATTTTCGTTTATTATTTTTTATTTTACGGACAGGCTGGCCGGTTCCAGCATTTCGGGAACGTTTTCAGCGGCTTTGATAATTATCCTCGGAAATGCTATAATCTTAGTGCTTGAAGGATTGATAGTAGCAATTCAGGTGATGCGTCTGCAATACTACGAATTCTTTAACAAATTTTTTATCGAAACAGGCGTTAAGTTCACGCCGTTTCGCTTGAAAACAAATAACATGAAAGTCTAGCGTAAGAAAAAGGAGTTTTTATGAAAAGAGCAATTCTGTTGTTATGCGTCATGCTTGTAGGCGCGGCGGTTTTTGCGCAGGATGCCGTAAGCGAGGATGTTTCTGAGGCATTGCCCATTGGCGGCGCGTTAAAATATTTTGCCGCAGCTCTTGCCGTCGGTCTTGCCTGTATTGCAGGCGGCGTTGCGGTAGGACGGGTCGGAGCCGCTGCAGTAGGCGCGATAAGCGAGAACTCAGAGCTTTCGGGAAAGGTTATGCCGTACGTCGGTCTTGCCGAAGGTATCTGTTTGTGGGGATTTCTTGTAGCTCTGCTTATCCTCTTTCGCTAGTAAAGCGGTAACCTTAAGTGGATTTTTATTTTCTCGGCGACGAGGAACTTGTGACAGCCTTTCGTTTTATCGGCATCGAAGGAATGGCGGTAAGAGATTCTGATCAGGCTGTCGCGGCTTTCAGAAGAATCACAGAAGGCTTTAACGAGACAGCCGGTATTGTTCTGCCCGACTCGGTTCCGGGAACCGACAGCTGTCAGGTGTTGATCCTTACCGAAGAAACCGCCGACTGGCTAGGGGACTACATGATCGACTGGCAGCTTTCCGGTAAATATCCCCTGTTAGTCGAAATACCCGGTATTAACGGCAGGCTGGAAGGCAGAAAAACTCTTGTCGATTCTATTCGCGAAGCAATCGGCATTCACGTTTAGGAGAGTTTGCCATAATTTGTTTTATTAATAATATAACGTTTTCCTCGTCTTTTTAAACCGCTTTTACCATAAAAATTAATAAATTACTCATATTTTCCTCCCAAAAAAGCCTTTCTTCTTGACAAACCCCTTTAAATGTGTAAAAAACCATAATAATGAAAACTAACCAATAGTAGCAGGAAGCGGTAAGCGCAAGCCGCGCAAGCAGGGCGACGAAGGTTAAAGAAAACCCGTGGTGGTCACAGGAATTGTGGCTTGAGGGGTAAGGGGAAATTTCTGGGAATTATGGGTTGAAGGTTACCCCCGAAATATGCGATAATTAAAGTATGAACCAGCAAGATCAGGATTTTAATTATTTCCTCGAAAATATGGAGAATTTATACCATACTCACGGGCAGAAATTTGTAGTCGTAAAAAACCAAAGCATTTTGGCGGTCTATGACGATTTCATGGTTGCTTATGAAAACACGCTGAAAACCGAAGAGCCGGGGACGTTCTTAATTCAGGAATGCTTTGATGACAAAGAAAAAATGGTATGCCATTTTCAGGGCAATGTAACGCCTGTCCCGGCATGGGGCTGATTGTTGGCAAACAAGAGACCTGCTCCCGGCTTAAGTTTTACCAGAAAAAACACTTCTATTGCTTACTCCCTCCCGGCGAAAGTATATGTGGAATCACCGACAACCCATATGAATGTAGAAGCAAACGCGATATGGGACACAGGTGCATCAAGATCGCTTATCAGACCGGAAATAGCCGCTAAGCTAAACTTAAAACCGGCATCAAAAACATTTATGGACACGCCTTCTGACAAAAGTGTTCCAAGTAATGTTTATTTGATAAATGTATACCTTCCTAATAGAGCTTTGATTATGGCTATACAAGCTCTTGAAGGTACCCCAAATAACTGCGATATGCTTATCGGTATGGATGTTATCACCATGGGAGACTTTGCTGTAACAAATCTTAATGGAAAAACTATGTATTCATTCCGCATGCCGTCCATGACAGAAATTGATTTTACAAAAAGTTCTCATATTGAACCAATAAGGAATGAAGGTCAAAAAATAGGCAGAAACGACCCCTGTCCGTGCGGTAGTGGGAAAAAATATAAACAATGCTGCGGAAAATAAAAATTCCCCTTGACAACCCCCAACCCGTTTATGCTATAAATTACCAATGAAAAGAATAATCTGTTATATATCATTGCTTTGTCTCATTGCCGGGACTTCGTTCTCCCTTTCGGAAACGCTGGTCTCGGTCGGCTATGAAAATGAGAATGCTTACTCGAATTCATTATATAGCGATTTTTACGATGCTTATGTATATATGAATTCCTCTGGTGTTAATATAAACATAAACCAATTTTGGAAAGGGCATAATATTGGCTTGTTTCTGCAGCAGTCTTTTTTGTTTCCTACATTTTATGAAGTTAAACATGTAAACTACTTCGATTTTGATTTAATGTTGTTTAAATACAACATTATAATAGGTCCTTCGTTTAGATTTGTTTTGAATGATAATTTTTTCCTTAATCTGGGCGCTGGTTTTAGTTTTTCTTTTTTAGTGGGAAATACAGATGACAAGCGATACTTTTTTGGCTTGGGAGTAAATCTTAATGCCAATTATGATATATCTGACATTATGTATATTGGGATTGGCTCAGTATTTAATATAAATACAATCTATGACAGTTCTGGAAAAAGTATAAGTGACCCGAGGTTTGTATTTATTCCTGCAGCGGATCGGCTTGGGTTTAGTTTCAAGCCGTATTTATATATCGGGTTTCATTTTTATAATAGCGTGGGTATTGGAAAGCCTAAATAACAACCGCTTGATTCAGAAGAATCGTAGGGAAGGGCGTTGTAGTTATATCCTCAACGCCCTTTTTTGCGCAGGCAACTCCGTAACCCTAGTGGGTAAAAATCAGACATAATTTCTAAAAAAAACTCATTGAAATAACCCATTTTTACTGATAAAATACCCTAAAGGCTCCAGAAGGACGTTTTTTAATCAAAAAGTGAGGTTTTTTTGATGTTGAATATCGGTCAAATTCACAAACATGAATATGAACTTGACGGCCGATCAACCCCTGTCGCGATAGGCGAAGCGCCCGGCAGAATACATTTTCTTGGCGAACATGGCGAGCCTGAATCGGGTTATTTCCTTTCCGCCGCGATTGACCGTTATATCAATGTTGCCGTAAGTCCCAGAAAAGACAATTCGTTCCGTTTTTACGCCGCCGATCTTGGAGAACGCAAAAGAAGCACGCTTGTTAGTTTAAAGTACAGGCGCGAAGATCGCTGGGCGAACTATCTAAAAACTGCGATTATGCTCTTCATTGAAATGGGTTATCCGATGAAAGGACTTAACTTTTCCTTTTGCGGCGATATACCTCAAAATGTTGGGCTTGCGTCTTCTACCGCAATAGAGGCGGCAGCGGCAGCCGCGCTTCGCAGTCTTTTGCGTATTCAGATAAGCGATATGGAACTGGCGCAAAAACTTAACGAGACTCACCTTGCGATGTTCGGCGATTCCGCTTCTCTTGCTGATTATCAAGTGTGCCTGATGGCGCGCAAGGATCAATTTTTAATTATCGATGTTTCCACAGGCGAAATGAAAAAAATAAAATCTCCGCTTTCGCGTTTTCGGATTCTGCTTGTAGACTCCCGCGTCCCCCGTATGGGAGCGGAAAGAGAACTGGCCTCGCGGCGCGCCGACACTTTAAAGGGTCTTGAACTTCTTTCGCAAGACAGCGAAGGGATAAGCTTTAAGGATTTTGCTTCAACAGACCTTCTTGAATCGCTGGGGAATTTTCCCGAAAAGATACGGCGCAGAAGTATGCACATAGTAGATGAGATTCACAGGGTAAACGACGCTTGCGACGCGCTTGAAAGATGCGACCTTGCCCTGCTTTCTAAAATTATTTTTCATTCGCACGAAAGTCTTAGGGACCTCTACGAAATAAGCTGTCCCGAAATTGACTGGCTTGTAAAACGGGCGCAGGAGATTGAGGGAGCCGCAGGTTCAAGAATGACGGGGATTGGTTTTGGCGGCTGTACATACACAATAATTCGCAGAGAACTTGTGGAAATTTACAAGAACCGCCTTGAAGAGTACGAGCGCATCTTCGGTTTCCGTCCGGAAATTTACGAAGTAAAATTGTCTACAGGGGCAAGAGTGCTCCCTGAACGAAAGAGGGCTTATGCGCATACTGCTCACTAATGACGACGGGATCAATTCGCAGGGGATAAGACTGCTGGCAAAAACTCTGCGCTCCTGCGGTCACAGGGTTTTTTTGGTTGCTCCCGACAGCAACCGCTCGGGGTGCTCCCACTCAATTTTGTTTTTATCGGGTCCCTTAAAATTAGCCGAAATTGAAGAAGATACCTTTTCATGTTCGGGCACTCCCGTAGACTGCATTGTAACCGCACTTTTGGGGGGAATCCCCGAAATCTGCATTTCAACCGAAGGGACAGACCTGAACATGGAAAGAGCGCCGGATTTGATTCTGTCGGGGATCAACGCAGGGGCGAATTTGGGCACGGATATTGTCTATTCGGGAACCGCTGCGGCGGCGCGTCAGGGGAGTTTTTTCGGGATTCCGTCCGTCGCGCTGTCCCTTGTTGAAAGCGATCTCCCTTGGCAGTGGGAATCCGTTATTTCGTACATTAATGAGAAACTTATATCGATTATGGGCTACTGGAAAGCCGGAACTTTCGTAAATGTCAATTTCCCGAATAATGAAAAAAAACCGTCCGCCCTTGTTCCTACTTTTCC
>JGI24698J34947_10001274_pt1 | contig 13196 bp, 11 predicted proteins | sample TergutMp193P3_FD_34947 | JGI IMG/M metagenome (IMG submission 34947)
CAAGTCCTGCATTTTTCGGACTAAAGTCCTAAAAATGCTGTTTTTATTTATGGAAGTTGTTCAGAAACTGAAGTTTCCGAACAACTCTAATGTATAAACCTGCTCTGCGGCAGTGTCATAAGAGTATTTTGCAAGAATACCGTCCGGTTTGTCAACCTCTTCGCGCAGCAGTTTGTGAAATATTTCTCTGCGCGTACTCGATTATCCAGTTGATGTTTTTCCGTTTGGAAAGACTGCCGCTTTTCCGGTTCCGTGCGGTGAGTTGCCATTAACACCCAATGACAATAATGCCGTTTACTTCATCCCAACTTAGCCGCTCATCCCAGGGCTTTTCTTTTGTATTAGGACGGCGGTCGAAGATAACGAGGTAGGTAGGGGCGTTTGCATCAATTTTGTCGCGGTATCTTGCGATCTGCTCCAACCCTTCATCCCGTACCTCTGAGGGGGCATCGTAAGAATGAATAAGTTTTATTTCTATAATATATATTTTATTGTTATACTCAACCGCCAAATCCATCCGGCCCCGGCCTGCCGCATATTCACGTTCGATGCGTCCCCCGCCGTTCAGTATCCGTTGAAGAAATGCCATCAGCAACAAATGGGGGAAGGCTTCGGTATAGTTCATTTTTTGTTCCCACAGTTCTGAATTGCGCCGCCAGAATTTCTGGAATTCCCTCAATAGCGCATCCATGTCAAGAGAACCGTCCGGTTTTTCCCACTGCCATTCAGGTTCGGGAATAGCGTCTTGAGTAGAGTAGGTTAATTGTCTTGCAAGTACTTCTTTGTATATTGGATTTGCTACCATTGGAGTCCCGCGCTCTTTTTTTACCAATCCCAAATCTATACATATACGAAAACCTTCACTTGAGGTAAGTTCTAAATCAGGCATACCGGTGATAAGGCTTTCCATAGTTTTTCGTATAGCGGGTTCCTGTATTCTAACCGCAAGCGAATCAAGATGAGTTTCCCGGGCAAGTACCATCTGTTCGCGGGCTTCTTTGATATGCGCAAGCGTTACCGTAGTGTAATCATCTTCCTGCAAAACACGCATGGTGGCGCGTTTGAACAACGAATTGACAATCCACGGCTGTCCCTGGGATTGCTCCCATACATATTCAAGAGCTTCATCGGTAATTTGTTGTCCGGTTTCTTCGGTATGTTGGTTAAATAATTTTTTTGTTTCATCCTGAGAAAAATTTCCTAAAAGAACAGAATCTTCTTTTATATTGAAAGGCGACAGCGGACTTGGCGGTACCCCGTCTTTTGCGGCTGTTATATAATCTTTTAAATCCCTCATGCCTACAAGCGCGATGGATACCGGAAATATTCCTACACCGCGCTCCATAAACCCTCCGCGCAATTGCCGCAGAAAACTTATTAAAGTGTCGCCTTCAAGGGCATCGGTTTCATCAAAAAGCAGTACAAGCGGTTTGGGTGAAACTTTTTTTGCCCAATCAATAAGAAGATTACTGACCATGCTTGCGGGAATATTTGTAGTTAGTTCTGGATGAGGGAAACCGAATTTTTTTGCATATTCAATAATTACATCGCATATTGCCGGCATTGCCTGTTCTCTATCCGGTATCCCCTGACACCGTTCCAGACTTATATAGCAGGCAAGGGCCTCATCCCCTGAGTTAATCTGCCGCATCCAACTTTGTAAAAACGTAGTCTTGCCTGTCTGTCTTGGCGCATAGAGTATCCAGTACAGTTTGTCTCTGATGTAGCGGTGGAGCTGCGCCCCGACCAGGCGATCCTCTGGCGGCAGCATATAGTGATCCCACGGATTGCAGGGGCCGGTAGTGTTAAAAAAACGAATTTCACGTTTGACATTAGTCATTTTGAGTATTCCTGAATTATATCATATACCATACAGGCCGCTTTATCATAAGAGTATTTTGCAAGAATATCGTCCGGTTTGTCAACCTCTTCGCGCAGCAGTTTATCAAGGTCAACGCCGGTGTTGTATGGGTCTATGTAGTGCGCCGTGTTACCATAAATTTCCGGCAGGCTCGCCGCCTTTGCGACAATTACCTGCGCTCCGCAAGACAGCGCCTCGAGCGGGGTAAGGCCGAAGCCCTCGTAATAGGAAGGCAAAATAAAAGCCTTGCAATACTCCATAAGGGCTTTAACTTTTGAGTCGTCAAGGTAGCCGAGGAGGATTATGTTCTGCGGCGCGGAATTGTCCAGATCGTCCACTTTTACCGTAGGCAGGCTTACTCCCGAAATGGCAAAAATTGCGTCAGGATTTTTTCGCGCGTATTCGATTATCCAGTTGATGTTTTTCCGTTTGGAGAGACTGCCCAATGAAAAAAAATATTCGCTCTTTTTCAGGGCAGGATAGGCGTCAAAGACAGAGTAGCCGGCATTAATGAGCCTGAAATGTTCCCATGAACTGTAAATAACGGATATTTTTTCCGGTTCAACGTGAAAATTTTCAACTATCTGGTTTCTGGTAAAAAAAGAAACGGTTGCTATTTTTTTTGCTTTTCTGCTGATTAGGCGGTATTGCCAGCGGTTATAGGCGCGGATCAATTTGTCCCTCTTGCTGGTAAAATCTTCGGGAAAAAATTCGCAGTATATATCGTGCAGAAAAACAATGCCGGGCGCAAGGGGCAGGGCAGTATTGCCGAATTCAATAACGGTATATTCCCTGTGGGTGATAAGGAACCATTGCAGGGTAATCATCTGCCACCAAAGGTGGGATTTGATATTTTTTTTGTGCCGGATTAGTTTTAAGTTGGAAAACGCAGGCACATTTACCGTATTGTTTGGAACAATAATGGCAATTTCCCCGGGCTTGCTGATTTTATCAAGACGCACGGTAATTTCATACGCATAACGCTCAATACCCGTAAGCCTGCGACAGAGAAAATCTCCGTTGATAATATATTTTTTGGCGCTATTCATTTTCTATTGGTGAATTTTTGAATTAATTCATATACCTGACGCGCCGAAGTGTCGTAAGAATACTTTTTCAAAATTGCATCAGGGGGCTCGACGGGCTGTGAAAGAAGTTCGTCCAGGTCAACATCAGTGTTAAAGGGATCGATGTAATGGGCAGTTTTGCCGTAAATTTCGGGAAGACTTGCGACATTGGAAATAATAATTTGAGCGCCGCAGGATAACGCTTCAAGGGGGGGGAGGCCAAAGCCTTCGTAATAGGACGGCTGGACAAAAGCCTTGCATTTTTCCATAAGGGCTTTTACTTTACCGTCGTCAAGGTAGCCGAGCATAACAACATTGGAAGGAATGGAATCGGACAACTCATCAGCCTTGACGGTATTCAAACTGGCTCCCGAAAGGGCAAAAAGAGACGCGGGATTTTTTGCCGCATATTCAATGATCCATTTAATATTTTTTCGCTTTGAAAGACTTCCCAGAGAAAAGTAAAATGGTTTTGAAAGGACAGGAAAATCATCAAAAACCGAAAGGTCGCTTTTAACATGTTTAAAATGATCCCAGCCGTTATAAGTAACCGCTATCCTTTTCGGATTTATATGATATTTTAAAGCAATCTGGTTCCTGCTGAAATCCGAAACTGTAACGATTTTTTTTGCCCGGTACGCGATAATACGGTACAGCGCTCTGAAATAAAAGCGTTCATGTTTTTCTCTTTTGGTTTTGAAATCACCGGGAAACATTTCACAGTATATGTCATGCAGAAAGACAATACCGGGAGCGAAGGGCAGGCAGGTATTGCCAAAGTCAAGAATAGTATATTTCCGGTGTGTCAGCAGAAAACCTTGCAGCGTCAGCATTTGCCAGCGGATATTGGATTTACTCTTTTTTTCAATCCTGATGATTTCCAGATTCTTATAATCAGGGATATCTTCAACAAAAGAGGGGATAACAATCGCTATTTCCCCCGGGTTGGAGAGTTTGTCCAAACGATTGGTGATTTCGTACGCATACCGTTCTATACCGGTCAGCCTGTGACAGAGGAAGTCACCGTTAATCATAATTTTTGTTTTTGTGTTCATATTTTGATATTACAATTTATAGAAAATAAAACCATATAATCTGGATTTTATGGAAGTATATCTGCCCTTTTCATAAGGATAAAGACATAGCTTAATAAATTCTTTAATTATTATATTATAAAAAAAGTAAAAGCCCAAAGAATAAAACTTATATTTAAAAACGGCTTTTTTATAAAGTGCGCCATATCCTTTGCCGTAAGAGTAAAACTTTTTTATTGTGCCTTCTTTGTGAGGGTGGTAAATAAATGAATTTGAATGGTAAAACCCATTATTACCGTTCTTTAAGAGATAAAACAACATATCGCTTTCTTCAGCAGAACCAAATCTGGCCCCAACTCCCAACTGTTCATCAAATCTAAAATTCTTAATGTTTTCATAACGTACAAATATTGTAAATGATATAGCTGTAAACATTATATTGTGAATATTAATTTCAGCGCTTTTGTTCCCAGCATTAAATATTGCCATGTTAGATATTTTGTCTTTTGTATTACAAGTATAAAAATTATATGCTGTATTCTTGAAAAACAAATAAACTTTCTCAAGCGTGTCGTTATTATATTCACAGTCATCATCAGGAAAAGCGACAATATCTCCGCTGCATTTTGTCAATCCAATATTTCTATTGTAACTCAACCCCATCTTGTCGCTTTTTATATAAGTGATGTCAATACAATTTTTATATTTTTTATATATTTCGTATACTCTTTCATCAGTATTTTGATCAACAATTATTAATTCAAAATATTTATATGTTTGATTAGTTAAACTGTTAAGTAGTATATCCACTTCATCTTTTCTGCCCAATGTTGCCATAATTAAGGAAAATTTCATACTTTCGTCCATTCTGAATTGTTCTTCTTTGCCCGTACCAATCCCCGTCTTATGTATTTGCTATATGGCTTTTCCAATACTTCGTCGTTAATAATCAACATATAGCGTTTTGAATATTCCGTATAAAAGTTATTCAATTCCAGGTATTTTTTTATTTCAGTTGCATCATTTGCTGAATGATAAGCACATAATAGTAATGTCAAATTGCTATTGCGTGCAAGTATCTCTTTACTTCCTTCAAGTAATTTTATTTCCATCCCTTCAATGTCGGCTTTTATAAAGTCAATTCGTTCTTTATTAAAGAAATCATCCAGTGATATATTCTTCTTATCGCTGGTATCTGAAACATATTTGTCCACAATGACAACTTTTTCTTTCCACGGTTCGAATGTTTTCCGCAATGCTTTAATCCATTTTTTATCACATTCAAACAAATATATTTTTCCGGCTTTTTCAGCATAACTTAATGCCCAAATGCCTTCCGCAACGCCGACATCTACAATTATATCGCCTGATTTTACAGTAAATTCGTCTGTTTCGTATCGGTGAGGAGAGTCTTTGTCTTGTTCGATACACAAACCGTTATAATGTGTGCGTATATTCTCACTTTCCCAGTCATCAGGATAATAAAGGCGTTTGTTTTCATGTAACACATAATGTGTTTTATTTGTTTTATCATAAAACACACCAATATCCATCACATGGTACTTTCTTGAGAATGAATAGGGAAAGATTGAAAATTTATACTTCATAAAATAGTCGATTATTTCTAAAATTTCATTGTCATCTATATCATCCTTGTTTAAGGATAGAAAATACTTTTTTATTTCAGTTCCTTTTTCTTGATATTGCTGTTCTGACAGAGCTTTTTCTAATTTTTGTAATTCCTGTAATTTTTTTCTTCTGAGAAGAATAATTCCGTATGGTATAAACCATTTTATGCACATTTTTATTACTTGAATAAATATCATAATAAATTCCTCCTATGTATAGCGTCCTAATTCATAAACAAAATCATACTCAAAACCATCATTCATAAGATAAACTCCTGTCGTACCGGCAGTTAACCCGCCGATAAAACACGAACACTTTGATAACAAGAAAATTGACGATAAATATTCAAGCCCCATAAAATATTTATCTCTTTCCCTATTATGATTAAGTTGACTAAGATACTGAACGTTTTCAATATCTTTTTTACCAAATCTTAACTGATTGTTTGTTAACAATTTATCCCCAAAGTGCTGCCTAAATAAAATAAAAATATCATGATCTTCGGTAGCAAGATATACATATTCGCACTTGTAACATTTCATTACTTCTTCCGCTTTTTTTATTACCTCTTCCGGTTCAGGTTGAATATAATGCCCTAAAGGTCGCTTGTATAAATAATCTGTTCCACGGCACAATACCCCAAGTGTTTTATATTTACCATCGTTTAAGATACGATGAAAATCATTGTGCAAATACTCTTGGGCAAAATCACTCAATTTTATATATTTTTTAAATATATCACGAAAATAGTAAAGCGTCTCTTTATCTTTATTTATGTTCACATCTATTCCATAATTAATAGGGAAGGCATCATCCCAGTTGTATATGATGTTTTTGCTTTTACATATATCCTGTAAATTATAACCCATTGGCTGCTTAAAATAATATTCCCATGCATTTTCTTTATATAACGCGTCTCGTTCCAAATATTGATTATCGTTGTTTTGCAGATCGATAACAGGAATGTAATCTCGTTCAATAGCATAAGCAATATGTCCCAGATTTTGAATCAAAATCCATAATATCCCCCCTCCTCCTCTGCCTATTATATAGAATTTTTTATCTTTATTTTCATCTCCAAAACTGATCCTCTTTTCAATTTTTTTATAATTTTTAATGATAGAAATGTAAAGATATATTTTCTTTTGAAGAAATTGCGGCATAATATTTTTTACAATGATTTTTACTTGCTTTTTCATTTATTTTTTCCCAAGTAAATATATATATAGTTTTTTACATTTTCTGTATATACGTTTTATAAACGGCAAACTAACTGGAATAGGAGGATTGATAAAATTTTCGGTGAGTTTCATGTGTTCACCACCAAAATAAGTGACAGGTAAAAACCAATAACTTTTGCGTAGTTCAAATAATTCAGGTACACGTCTGCTTGCAAGCAAAAAGATAGTTTGATCGTCATCCATTAACCCAAGATAAAGCATATTGTAAATGGATTCTCTGACACATATCCATAATTGGCGTATAGATAATTTTGGACACAATATTAAATTTCCATTTATACTATCAGGATGAACAGTTCTGATAACTTCAAATACCGGACGTTCTTCAAGTTTTTCCGGTAAATAGAATAATTGCACTTTATCAATATCACCACCTACTTCCAATTCAAAAGACCAATCGTTTTCGTCATAAAAAAGTTTTCCGCCATGATCAAACCCAAAATCAATCCATGCAGCATATTCAAAAGCAATATCTTCTTCCAAAGACGCCCTGTACAGAAACCAGCATTTCAAATTGGTAATATAATTATAGTTGGCGATATTTTCTGGGATATTTTTTTCCAGCCTAAATTGCAGAAAACATGGATCAGTTTCAATTTGGCTCATACGCCTATATATGTCTTCTTCAACATTGAATATATTTTCTATCAAGATAACTTTAGTCATATTTTCAAGATTATAATTTTTACGTATTTGGAGTATTTTATCCTTCACTTCCTCATCTCCGCAAAAAACCACCAGGTAGTTTTTTATACGCGCCCAACGCTGAAAATATTCTAAATAGGCGGAGACAGAACGAGAATTATTATTGTACTTTTTACGTCCAATATCAAAAAAAGCTGTTACCAATATAGTATTGTACATTATGTCTCTCCCAATTGAAGGATGTACCCATAATAGGTCAACTCTCCGTTAGCTGTATATTTTCGGCAATCCATCTTCCAATTAAGTTTGTGAAAATGCGTTTCTTTGCAAATTTGATTATATACAACAGGATCAAATATTTCATTAGGATTATTATGTAAATAATGCGGAATAGCATTGCTTGGCGGAATGTTGTCAATAAGCATTTTTATATGCGGATTAGTGTCATATCCAATATCAATAATATAATCTATTAAATAATAATCTATCATTACATTATATTTTTTCCAATACTGAAAAAGTATTTTTCTGGTAAATTCGGGCAGGATATTTTGTGGAGACAAATAAAGAATAAATGCAAGCCAGCGTTTTTTGTTGATGTTTTCCCATAAATCATCTTTGCATTTCAGACTAAAAAACCCGGCTTCCATATTTTCTATTGGATTAGTCACTAAAACAGTAGCATCAAGCCATAAACCGCCATGCTCATAGAGAAGGCAAATACGCAAAATGTCAGAAAAATGCGTAAGTGTAATTATTTTTTTCTGAACCTTATTTATAATATAGTCTGGAATGGTAACATAGTCTTTATAATTTTCTCTGGTTACTAATACGACACGATTTCCATTTGCGTGTTTCAATATGCTTTTGTAGCAAATTTGTATTATTTCCGGCATATTTTCTTCGCCATGCCACCAGCATACCCAAATTGTATAGGGCTTTTTTATTATGTTATTATTTGTATGAATAATGTTGGTATTACAATTTTTGATTATACACGCATATTTTCTTTTTAAATAATTCTTAATAATTATATCTCTTTTTTGTGCAATAGTAAATTCAGAATTAATACAATGAACATGATTTGCAATAAAACTCTGAAATGCGAATCGTATGCCGAAATTCTTTGTATTTGAAAAAAAATTGCTTAATTTCATTATTGTTTATATAATATCATAGCTATAATACAATTCTTACCAGATATCTATATCCTCTTTTATTGTATTGTAAATTTTATCGACAATTTCATTATCAATTACTATGTCAAATTTTCGCGCAAATATATTGCCACCATCCATTATCTTTTCATAATCATTTATTCTCAATATTCGCGGGTACTCAGGACCGCTTTTCCAATCAATATATCTCAAACAATTATTTTTAATGTTTATCCCATTAATTTGATGGATTATTGTATGAAAGAATAGTTCATCAGTACATAATGTCCACTTGTATCGTTTTATATATTTTTTATTGTATTTTATGTATTCAAATATTTTATCCACATTATTTTTGGTTATGTTGAACCATTGCGCTCCTCCATAAAAATCATAATCAAGTTTTCTTGGTATATATTTATTCATAATATAAAATATTTTTCGCAAAAAACGATAGAATATCCTGTATTTTATTTCTTTTTCACCATATTTATAATTTTGATGATAATATTGAAGACAATTCTTCATGTCTGGAGAGCCGTCTTTACGAGGCATTTTTTCTATATCAATATATTCAGAATCATTGTTTTCAAAGAAGTTTTTTATTTCTTTATTTGTTTTTATTGGTAAATCCTGTCCAGATATAAGAATATATCTTTCATAATTTTTTTTACGCGCTTCTCTTAATAAAAGGAGAGTAGCGGCTATTAAATTGAATGACCCCCAACACGTTTCGTATTTTTTATAAAAAAAAACATTGCTTTGAGCATTTGTTTTTATTGAAAATCTCTTGTCAATATGTACATAAATATCAAAATCTTTTGATAAATGCTTTATTAGTCTATTCACCTGCTCCTCATTCTTATGTACTAATATCATTATGGCAATTTTTGATATCATAAGACCTCTAACAACAAATGTTTTTTTTGTACCATTTTGCAATACCATAAGGCATAATAAATTCTATTATTTTTTTAAAAATAATTTTTACATTTGGTTTAGAGGGATATATCTTTTTTTCACAATTTATAAAATATATAGGCTCATAAAGCACTTTTAATTTATTATGATAAACATATACATTTAACAAACGTTCTGCAAGATATGCAAATACACGCTTTTGATCGGAATCATATTTGGAAACATCTATACGCTTTTCCGCTTCAAACAACAATGGAAAAAGCCATTCAAAATATTTATTGAATAATTCATATCTTGCAATAAACAGACAATATAATGATATTGCATTATTGTTTTCAAAGACATATTTCCATGATTCGTCATATTCTGGATATATTTCATGTATTATATCTTTCATGCAAAAATAATCTGAAATATTATGCCAGAACCCATATTGAGTTTTTAAATTGCATTGGAAAGATGCTTGTTTTACAAGTATTATGTCCTTACTATCAAGCTTTTGCCTTATTAAATTTTCATAATTTTCCATTTTTGGGATTCTGTCTTTATCTATTTTTGCATAATGTTCCCAATATTCGTTTAAGGCAAAAAACCGTCTGTAATGTGATAAACCGACATACTCTATATTGGGATAAAGAGCTTTTATATTTTTCCATCCCCAATACCATGCAGTAAACTCGCTAAATGTGCTGTTTTTTATACTTATATTATCGCCGGTATCATCTCCCTGCATTTTAAGGTTAAATCCAGAGATTGCTTTTCCGGCCTGAATTGGAAAGAAAATATCTTCTTTGGGTATCTGCCACGGCTGATAATAGCAAACTAATATCTTTGCTTTGACTTCTTCATTTTTTAGTGAATTTAATTTGTTTGTCATAATATAACTTCTTCGTTAAAAAATATACTTTACCATTAGTTGTAATGAAACATTATGTTTAAAATCATCTTGCAAGTAATCTGTTTTATTAAAATAATAATACGGATTGATTATCAAATTATATATAAACCCTCCGCCCAAACTGAGTACATTGGTAATAAAATAATTTGTGTCTATTCCTGTTGAAAAATTAGCTTTCCAACTTTTAAAGAATTGGCGTTCCAGTTCGGGCGTTGCCACTTCATATACCGCCTTGCTGTATATGAAGTTATTATCAGGATTATTGCGATTAACAAATACAGAGGATGACCCTTTTGGATAGTATAACTTGAATTTAAGATATTGACTGTTGCCGCCCCATCCTGTTCCCGCTCCCAGCCATTGTCCCCTGTTGGTATATCCGTGAATTATTGGATAATGGAAGTAAGGCGAATAAGGCCATTGAAATTGAAAATCCTGGGACATTTCCATTGAGTTCCATTCAAAAAATAAGACACCGTATATATTGCGGGTTTTTGTTACAGGAATAACTTTTTTAAGACCAACTGTATACATCATGGTATGAAATGGATAGCGAATATACCCATGAGGAAAATTTAGAGGAAAGCGGAAAGAAAAACCGTTAGGCACAAAATCATCAATGCCCAATTCTCCATATATCTCAAGGCTAACCTGTGGAAAGAGCCATGAAAAGCCAAAAGATGCCTTCTGGTCTTCCATGGTGTTCTCTTCACTGGGCAAGATGAATTTCAAATTCTCCCATGCCCAGGGAACGAGACAAATGCGATTGGCAAAAAGCGTTAATCCCGGTAAAAATGGAGGCGCATAAGCGAAAGCCAAGCCGTGAATCATCGTGTAATTATTAGAATCATCGTTATCAAAATAACCAGATTCTGTAAGCTGTCCTACCCATAGACGGGTTTCTATATCTCCCAAATACCAGCCAAGCCAGGGAAGTATGACTCTTTGACGGCGCAGGCCAATGTCAAATTTGGGATATGCCGGAGCGTTGTTTGAATGGAGAATTGAATTGAGGTATGAAGGTCCCAGCCAAATTGCCTGAGTGCCAAATCCAACAGTAAGTGTTCTCCATGTATAACGGATTTCCGAATCGCCCAAGTCCCAGTCAAAAAATGGTTTGTCGCCAAAACGCTGGGGTGCGTCAACTACGCTCCAGAAATAACCGTAAGTATCGGCTTTCCCTTCATATACAGGGCCTGACATTTCCGGTTTCATGAGTTCAAACTCCGCGTTCTGCGAAAACGCGAGATGCGGCAGCAGCGTTAGTTCGATGCCGTAGCCTTCAAAGCGGACGCCGCCTTTGAGCAGCGCGTTAAAGCCGCGCCCCTGCCACAGTACGCCGTCGTTTTGACCGTAGGGGGCGGCGGTGTTACCTGACATGAACAGTTCGGGGCCGTAAGCGCGCAGGCGGAAATCGCCGAATAGGGCATGAAACGCGCCGAGGTTGTTCCCCTGCCACGGGTGTTCGGCTGTTGCGTCAACGGCCCACACTGAATCTGAAAGGGTACGGTAGTTCAGCGCGGGGCGCTCGGTTAAGCCCTGCAAAGAGAGGAAGTCGTAGTATTCTTCTTCTACGGATTTGAGGGCTTCCTGAGCGGGGAGGATAGCGGGGAAAAATAAAAAGAGTATAAAAACTAATGAATATTTTTTAAGCATTTATAACAATCCATGTTCCGCCGCGGTCTGCGCCTTCTCTTTTTATTCGATTATTTTTTTTCAGTTTATCGATGTAGTATTTCGCCAGATCATTGGAAATATCAATTTTTTTTGCTATATTTGCGCGTGAAATGGAACCATCTGATTTTAATATTTCAATAATTTTATTTTCAATTTCACCGGTTCGCTCTTTTTTATTTTTTCTGGTAGTTTCTGGTAGTTTCTGGTAGTTTCTGGTAGTTTCTGGTAGTTTCTGGTAGTTTCGATTTAATGTGAAAGTAATTTTTGTCTTGTCAACAGAAGTCTCAAAAAAAACTTTTCCGCTGGAAAATTCTTTCCAGTATAACATTTTATCAATTCCATATCCGGCGCTTTCGCATAATTTCGTGCAGCGAAATAATTTTGCCAGAACAGGATTTCTGGGTATAGAAACATCTTCTTTCATCAGTTCCTTAATTGGTCTGGGTAATGCCCCCGGGTTTTCAAATTCAATTCTATCGGTAAATACCCGTATTCGCGGCTTCATTGGGCTGAAGTAATCACTGTGTATCAATAAATTTACAAGACCCTCTCTCAATGCTTCCGCTTGTTTATTGTCCTCCTTGCCAATACCCATGTTTCCGATATGCAATGGATTGTCCGCATAGATTTGCAGCCTTTGAAATAAAACAAAATAGTATTCCCAAAGATTCTCATGTTCCTGAATACGGAATGTGTATCTGGGTTCGGCTTTTGCATAATCTGTTCCCGGTATTTCCAAATAGTCAATTCTAAAGTCGGGAAATTTATCCTGAATGTCCTCATTCCTTCCCAGAAACAATAAACCGCCGTATGTTAATTTTTCGCCTTTTGTTATCTGTAATTTTTTACAAAAATCCCTGTCTATCAATGAATTATATTTAAGTTCTGGGAAAATGCGTTTTAAATACTCACGAAAACTCTTAAATGACTTTCTGTTTAAAGACTTTATGGATGTATCAGGGGCCGCCTTGCCGGACATTGTCCCAAATGACTGATCTCTGTATAATGCGTTTATCTCCTGTTCAGAGGCACGCTGATCCCCGCTTGCGGTTCTGATAAATGTATT
>JGI24698J34947_10001275_pt1 | contig 13195 bp, 11 predicted proteins | sample TergutMp193P3_FD_34947 | JGI IMG/M metagenome (IMG submission 34947)
TCAAGAAGCGCGGTTGCCGCTTCTATTGCGGCGATTTCCCTTTGGGTTTGTTCGATAAAAGTTTCCATTAGCTGCAATCTTGTTATGTGCCCAAGATCGAGTCGAATTTCTTCAATGCGGCAGCGTTCGTTTCCAAGAGCTGCGGCTTCGAGGGCAAGAATCCGTTTTTGTTCGGCGAGGGCGCATTTTTCAACTGCAGTAACCGCCATCCTTCCAATCCGTTCGAGAATTATGTTGTATTTTTCCTGTTCAAGAGTCAGCGCCAGCCTTGCCTGGTTATTGTTAAACTGCGCCGCCGGATCGGGCAGGGGAGTGAAGCTGTTTTGAACTGCCGCAGTTCTGTCGTACGGCGGCTCCCAGCCTGCCTGTATGCCAATGCGGTTTTGAATCATCGGACTTGTCAATTCGATGTTTATTCCGACCGACCAGTTGAAGCGCGTTAGCGGATAACGCTGTCCCGTTAGGCCGAAATTTCCCGTTAGCCGAAAACTGGGTATCCATGAATTGGAAGCGTATTTCAACTCGGCCTGTTTTTTTGTTATTGAAAAACGCGCGCTGATTAAATCAGGATTCCGTTCCCTTGCGAGAGCCGACGCAGCGGCGGCGGCAGGAAGCGTAGAGGAACGGTTAACATCGACCCTTTCTGTCAAAACGGGCAGGGTATCAAGCCCGAGAATTTCCGCGAACTGTCTTTCCATTTCCGCGATGTCAAGCTGAAGGGAATAAATATTGATCTTCGCTTCCGCGAGATTGAGATCGGCGTATGCGAGATCAACCGCGAGCGCAAGACCGAGCGTGACTTCCTCGTTTAAGACGCGCCTTTGCTCTTCAAGGATACCGAGCGTCGTCCTTCTGATTTCCAGTATCGCCCTCGACGACAGCACGTTGCGGTACGCGGCTATAGCCGACTCCGCTATTTCATGGGCCATCCTGTCAAGCTGAGAAGAAGCGAGATTAAGCTCCATACGCTCAAGGTTTCTTGACATTGTTGTCCTGCCGCCGTCCCAGATAAGCTGATCCAGGCCGATGCCGAAATTTTTCATAAACGAATCGGGACCTATTTGCTGAAGCCTGTCGTTTTCTGAAACGCTGATACTCATGCGCGGAAAATACGCCCGCAGTCCCCACCGCCATGCGCCTTCCATGAGCGCCTGCGAAGATCGCGCGTGCCTGAGATCGGCGGAATAAGAGACGGCAAGGTCAGCCGCCTGCGCGAAAGTCAAAGAGGTTTCCGTATTATTCGCGTAACAGATCGCGGCGAGCAAAAAGCTGAAACAGATCGATATTGAGATTTTTTTACGCATCTTTTTTATCCCTGTACGCGGCCAGTTGTTTTACCGCCTGCGTAATCGCCCTTGAAAGCAGTTTGCCCATAGTGTCGGAAGATGAAAAACTTGTATCTCCTGTCATGACAACCCTTCCTACGGCAGCCGGCAGTTTAAAATTTTCATCAGCAGTTCCGTCAACAGGCGCGTCCTCAAATGCCCAGATACGCACTTCAACCGCCAGTGACTTTTTATTATTCCAGCCGAGATTGAAATCCCGTTCCCTTATCCAAATACGCGCCGCGTACTGCGGCCCCTCTTCGGCGGAAACAACCCTGCATCCCTGATCCCAAAAGTAAAGAGGAGCGAGAGAAGCCGCTTCTCTTTCGATAGAATCCCAACCGCCGCTTTTATCGATCTGTACGCCGAGAACTGTCATGGTCGTCCATGTTTTTTCCTGCGTATCGTGGATCAGCCATGATTGATCCGCCGAATAATTGAACGGCAGCGCTTCGCATGAAAGAAGAATCGCCGCGGCGAATAAAATGATTATTTTTCCGGTAAGATTTCTCATCACATTGCCTCCTTGATGATCTTTTCAAGATTTGAAATTGAGCGCATAAGCGGCGTATCCCACGGAAGCATCGCTCTTGCGCGGCTTAAATCTTCCAGAGCCTCGTCGTTCCTTCCGGCAGTCCAGCGCAGCCTTGCCCTGTCAAGCAGAACCAATGCGCTTTCCGCCGAAAATTCTGCGGCTCTGTCCAGCAGAATCGCCGCTTCGTCGAATTTTCCGCTCTCGTCCGCAATCTCCGCCGCAAACCGCAGAGCGCGAATATCCTGCGGATTGTCAGCTAACATGGATTCCGCCGCCGCCGCCGCGCCCGCAGTATCGCCTTTTTCGCGAAGAATTCGCGCAAGGTACAGCTTCGCTTCCAGAGACGATGGCCGAGTCTTTAACGCCTTGCGGCACGTTTTTTCCGCTTTTTCAAGATCCCCCGAAAAAAATTCCGCCTTTGCCCGCAGAACCAGCGCCGGATGAAATTTTTTCTCCCCGCGAAGAATATCTTCGGTTTCTGCAAACCTTCCCGCAGCGTACGCTTCACTGGCGCGGACATACATCCGTATCGTTTCCGTACCGGAAGTTTTACCGCAGGAAATAAAAAAAGGAATCACCGCGCCGAAAAAAACAGATTGCGCAATGCGCATAACATTCGCTTTCATTGCTCTAGCCTCTGCAGATGTAAGAAAGCCGTTCTGCCAAACGGCCTGAGGAAGCCGCCGCCTGTCCCGTAAAGTAATTGCGAAACGCCGGAACCGAAGTCAGCGCTCTCATTGCGCCGACCGCGTAAATCGTGTACGGATTATCGGGAAGGCCGATCAATGGCAAGAGCGAATCGAGAAGTTGGGGATCACCCGAATTTACCGATAGGGAAATAACAGCTTCAATTTCCCTCTTGGTTCTTAATGACAGTCCGTCTTCGGTTTTCAAACCCGTGAAGGAAGCGAGAATCTTGCGGCACTCCTCCGCGAAGGGACCCTGCGCAGATGAGTTGATGCAATTTTCGGCGTATTCTGCGGCGACAGCGCCGGAAAACGCCCTCGCGCCCCTGTACCAGTACTCGGGGAATTGCACATAACGCGCGCGTATGGACTTGTAAGCCGCGCCTGCCCGTCTGTCTTCTCTGTCTTTTTCCAGAGCGCAGACAAGAATCATCCACCTGCCAAAACCGTCCGGCTCTTCGGATTCATCGAAAAGCGTTTCCAGACCTGCGCCTGCCTGCGTCCACTGTTCTCCTGCAAACGCAAGAACAGCGTTCGTCGCTGCAATAACGTCTCTTTCTCCTTTCATGGCAAGCAGATTTTGAAGACCCTGTTCAATGTCCGTCTTTTGAATCAGGCCCCTGCCGTAGGCCCACGCCATTTCCTTGTAAGCCGCCGCCACCGCGCCCGCGAAATCTCCCGCGCTTTCCCGAATTCCCGACTCTGTCAGCGCCATACCCTGAAACCACGAGCCGGCTCTTTCGATCTCGGCAAGCTCATCCAGCGACCTGTAAAACGAACTCAAATCCGCGCCCTCCTGCGGCCGTACCAAAGCCGGCGCCTGCGCAAACCCTGTGGACGGAGCTCCCTCCGTCTGCGTCCCGGAAGACATTTTCCCGCCGCAGGCGAAGAAAGCCGGAACGATAAATAAGATCAACAAAGGTTTAAATTTAGATTTCATAAGCAACTCCATAAAAAAGTTTTGATACCCTATATGGGTGCGTCCGTGCACAGCGCTTTACCGAAATTGAAAAAATTTTGATTTTTTTATCGTTGGAAAAATTTATCCTTATTTTTATGGTCGAATTATTAAATATTGGTATATAATTATGACATGGAATTTTTTACCGAAATTACGAAGTCGAATATTGACGATTACCTGTATGAATACAAGGTAGTCCTCTGTAAAATCAGAGGTTCCAGAATAAAGGCAAAACAAATTGCCGTTCTGGAAATGGTCTTTTTACAATTTGATAATGAAATTTTGTTTTTAAAAAACGGTCCTTTGGGAGATATAAAAGGGATTATTTCTTTTTTATGTCCCATAAAAAACCTGGTATCTTTTAAGGAAAGAATAAAATTTTCAGGATATTGTTATACGTTCTATTTGCTGGATTTTGATAATTTTACGCAGAAAAGCATTCCCGGCCTGAATTCAATTAATCCTATGGTATGGAAAGGTAAAAAATTTTCCGTAACAGTTTTTTTTAATATGGATAATAAAATATTTACGGATCAATCGCCGAATAACAGGGTATTTAAAATAATTGATGATAACAATGCAATAAAAGACATTCGCGGTTACCGCGGAGATGGAAGCGACATGGGAAAAAGAGCCCTCCCGGTGGAGGATGCGCGGTGCATGGTTAATTTATCGCAGCCCTGGAAAAATAAAAGGATGATAGATCCCTTCGCGGGAGCTGGCGGAATTATTTATCAATTCAAATATATTGTACCCGAAGGAATTATGACAAGCATAGATATTGATCCCATTCTTAAGCCCGGCCTTGAATCGTACGGTTCAACTCATTATGTAATGAACTCAGGGGACGCCGCCTTTCAGGAAAACAGTTTCGATTCTGTAATAACCGAAGTGCCGTTTTCAGAAAATGCGGAAGCGGATATAATTAAGGCGCTAAAAAAAATTGACGCCTGTATTTCAAAAAACGGCGTTTATATAATCATGTGCAATCAGGATCAATCGGAATTTATACAGCAAACAATGGAAGAATTAAAAAATTTTAAATTATTCAGCTCTGAGATTGATCGTAAAGGTACTGATGTAGAAATTCAAATCTGGCATAAAAACAGTATTCTGCTGGATGAAATGAAAAATTTTATTTCTGTTTTAAAAGATGTCTTTTAATTTACCCCCGCGGCGCGCACGGCTGGCTAAAGCCAGCCTATCGTTATTGTAGCGGTAAAGTTTGCTTGCGCCGGGACGTTTGGAATTTACTCATCTACAGTCCTTCGGGCTGCGTTTTGTTGTCTCCGCGGCGCGCACGGTGAGCTAAAGCTCACCTATCGTTATTGTAGCGGTAAAGTTTGCTTGCGCCGGGACGTTTGGAATTTACTCATCTACAGCCCTTCGGGCTGCGTTTTGTTGTCCCCAAATCTGCGCCGCAATCCCGAAGGCTACCGACACGTTGAGCGAGGCTTTTGCGCCGTAACTGGGAATTGTTACCCTTCCGGCGGATGCGTCGGCGGCGGCAAGGGCGCGGGGGCTTACTCCCAGCTCTTCGGAACCGGCTATCAAAAGTCCGCGGCGCGGGAAGGGAAATTCGGCTAACGGGATGCCGCCCGTTTCCAGCGCAAAAACAGGGCAGGGCAGGGGCGGCGGCTCTCCGGCGGGAAATAAATCCTGCCGCTCCCAGGGGATAATGTCCGTGCAGCCCATCGCAGTTCTCTGCGCCCGCCTGTGGCGCGGGTCGGCGCATAAGGGAGAGAGAATGATCTTCTCTACGCCGAAGCTTTCGGCGGTGCGGAACATTGCGCCGACATTGAAGGGAGAGCGAATGTCCTCCATGTAAACCATCATGCCCTCAAAAATTTGCCGCTTCGCCGGATCAAGTCCGCCTGCGACGGTAAAATCCCAGTCGGCCTGTTCGCGGCCTGTCTCCGCAAGTAAAATATGTTTGACGTTATTTATTGCGCGGCGAAACTCAGGCGAGATTCCGCCGCTAAGGACAGCCGCCGTGAAAACATCAGCCGCTTCTTTTAATGTCTTGCCCGCGTCAGGTGAAAAAAGTCCGTCCCCCGCAAGCAGTTCGGCGGCTTCTTTAAAAAAGCCAAGTTCAGCTTCGCTGAACAGTTCAGCACAATTAAACAGTTCAGTATTATTAAACAGTTCAATTTTCTCACGGTTCTTTTTCCCGTCGGTCAAACAAAGACGGTTTTCCGCCATGCCAAAAAATTTCGCTATTTTTCGCAGTCTTTGGGTACGGGGCAGTTTCTCCAGTTTGTACAGGGGAATCATGGGACAGATTATTGTTTTTTACCTGCCGTGACAGATAAAAGCTGTTCGATTTGCTGCATCACATAGTCCTGGAATTTCGGGGGCAGTTCGTTAAACAGTCCCACCATTCGCTGTAGTTTTTCCCCCGGCGTTTTGAAGAACATCTCTCCATCGCCTGTTTTAAGCCATTTTTCGTTAACTCCGAAAGTCAACGAAATCAGATGAATGATGCGATCGTTAACTCTTCTGTGCTCACACTCCAGTTCCGCAATATATCCATTACTTATATAGATCGCTTTCGCAAATTCAACTTGCGACATATTCAGCGTTTGCCGTAAGTGTCTTATACGTTTGCTAATTGTCATATCAATATATCATATAACATTGGAACTCACTATGCAATGTAGGATTTTTCAATTTGAGTGTTTACAGTTCTCACAATATAGTATATGATTCTCACAAACAGAGTACTTAGTTCGGAGGAGTTATGATTCAGGAAGAAAAACTTAAAAAAGTTTGCGATGACTTTTCGGTACTCAACGAAGAACAGCAGGACTATATACTTGGCATTCTCCAGGCGCTTGTTTTTGCCAAATCGGCGTATAAACTGACAGAATCCGAAGCAGACCCGCAAAACTGAAAAAATGGCAAATTATGCTCTCTCAGAATTAACCCGTGCCGAAGATTCGCGGTTTGCCGTAAGATTCTTCATTTTCCGGGTTCTTCATTTTTTTACTCCGATAGTTTACAATCTGTTTTATGAGTGATGAAACCGAAATAAACAGCGAAAAACCCGTTCAGGACGAGAAAAAGCCCAAGCGGAAAGCATTGGCAAAAGTTTTTAAGTTTATATTGATACTGATCTGCGTCCTTGCTGTTATCATCGCTGTCTGGACGATCTTTTCCCTGATTGGCCGCGTCAAAGCCGCTTCTGTAATTCCCGAATCGGCGTCCGTTCGCATCAGCGTTTCCAACCCGGTACATTTGCTGGACGGGGTTCTGACTCATGAGTCTCTGGATGATATTGCCGCCGTGCCCGCGCTTGCTCAAGCGGCTCCTGTTCTCAATATGCTTAAAGAGAATCCCTATCTTAAAAAGAGCCTGGTACGTCTTGCCGCGCGCGGAAACCTTGAGTTTGCCCTCCTGCCCGCCGAGACAGGATCTGGAACGATAGCAGCCGCCTGGGACTTGGGATTTTTTTCGCCGTTGCTGCGTATCCTCCCTCTTATTTCCGGTTTTGTTAACATTCCCAATCTGTACTATGTAAAGGCGGGGAGCAATTCCCGTTTTGAATACCGCCTCGAAGGAATGACGCTGTTTATCGGTCCTTACCGCAACCTTCTTTTCATTACCAGCAGTTCCGCCGTTTATGAATCCCGCTCTGTGCGGAACAGGGATAATTCTGAGTCACCCGATGAATTCAATATCATCAAACCTTCGTCGTACGACGCAGCCCTTCTGCTTTCCAATGAATTTGTCGGCGCTCTTTTGGCCGGACAGGACGCAGGTATTGCCGAACTTTTGGGCAATATCGAATTTGATTCAAAGGTTGAAGCGGGTCTTTCCGTATATCCGAAAAAACTTGAATTCCGCCTTGCCGCTCCTGTCTCGTCCCGTCAGCCTGGTTTGAGCCGCCTTATCGAACAGCGTTCCCAATCGCCGGACATGGCGGAGCGGATTCCTGCGGACGCGCAATATGCGACAATCCTTTCTGCCGGAACATTGAATGAACTTTATCAAGCCGCCCTTGTGTTTTCTCCGGGACTGGACGATTTACTCAAGACAGCGGAAAATTCTTCCCGCCTGGTGCTGGGACTAACTCTTAATGACCTTCTCTTTTCGTGGTCGGGAAATGAATTTGCGGTTTTTGGAATCGAGGGACGTCCCCATCCGGTTTATGCGATACAGGTTACCGATGAACGTAAACGGCAGGAAGTTTTTGATAAAGCTTTCAGATCCATTTTCCTTAACGAAAATGTCAGGTTGAATCTGGATGGAATGAGGATGCCGCGTGTAGAAGTTCCCGAATTTCTACAGTCCCTTTTACGCCGATGGGGAGTGTTTTTACCTTCTCCTTATTATACAGTCTACAGGGATTTCCTCCTTATAAGCGAATCGGCGGATGCCCTCCTTTCCGCGCAGCGCGCTATGCAGAGGAATGACGTTCTGCCGGGGACAGATGTTTGGAAAAACATTGCCGGCGGAAAGACAACCGCAAGCGCTTTCAGTCTTTACTATTCACTCGATCTGTCAATGCCGTTTTTCCTGCGAAAAACTACGGCCCTTAGCGGCTTTTTATCGCTTTACCGTCAGGGGCTTGTGCGAATGAGTTTTGACAGGGGCGTAATTGATATTTCATTGTCTCTTGTTCCCGGCTCCGGGAACGGCGTAAATCTTGTCAGCGGTTATCCTCTTGATCTTGGAGGGAGGCCGTCGAACCGTGTATATGGAGCGGGCAGCGGAGAGAACGGCCGAATATTCTTTGCTTCCGGCAGCTCCGCTGTTTCGGTTAATCTTGCGGACAACAGTATTAAGGAACTATCCGGTCAGGGTACGCATTGGGTCATTTCCGCCGATGGACTTTCAGGACAAAACGCCGTCAGCGCATGGGTGGTCAGCGATAGAGGCCGCGTAACTCTGGTAAACGGAGACATGGAACCCGTTCAGGGATTTCCAGTTCTTACGGGGCTGAGGCTTTCTTCCCCGCCTTCGGCGTATGAGGGCAGACTCTACCTCTGCGATGAAAGCGGAAAGGTCATATCTGTTGATGAAAACGGCGGACAGGGCGTTTGGGGAACATCCTTTTTCGCGGCTGTACGTTCTCCTCCTTCTTTCCTGACCATATCGACAAAGAGCGGCGGGCGCGGCGGCGGCGCTGTCTATTCGGCTGTCTATCCAAAGAGTTTCTTCGGCGAGATCTGGCTTCTTGACGCGGACGGAAAAGCTCTCACAAATTGGCCTGCGTCCATATCGGCCGGCGATGATGATGACGCAGGTTCCGGCATCGGTTTCGGGTCGCCGCTTTTATTTGAGAGTGACAACCGCGTATATGCCGCCTTTGTAAATCAGGAGGGACTGCTTTTGGTCTATGACGAAAACGCCGGCCTCGTTCCTCCGTTCCCCGTTAATCTGGACGGCGTCTTTTACATTCAGCCGGTTTTTGACGGGGAGTACCTGTGGCTTGCCTCGTCCGACGGAAACTTTTTCCGCGTAAGTTTAGACGGCGAAATTCTGTATCAAAAAATACCCGGTTTTTCCGTAATGGAAGAAGGGTATATAATGATCTTTGACTGCGACGGCGACAAAGTTCCTGAAATTTTTATAACAGGCGAAGGCAATGCCCTGCACGCCTATACTCGAAACTTCCGTTCTCTGGAAGGTTTCCCTCTGCCGGTGTGGGGCAAGCCCTTGTTTGTTCCGGCGCAGGGCGGCAGAAAAGCTGAAATATTTGGAATAGGAATGGATCAGCGGCTGTACCGCTGGCAATTCAGGTAGGAGAGAAAGTATGAAAAAGCCAATGAAAATAAAAATCCCAACGCCTGTACTTGTGTGTATAACAGCGGCTCTTTTTTCCGCCTGTGTTTCTCTGAAAAATGATATTTCGATCAATAACAGTAAGGATCAAACAGATGCAAATCTGGCAAAAATAGAAGCGGCGATAGTGCCGCTTGAAGCGGCCGGTGGAACAGAAGCGCGCAGGCGGCAGAGCGAGATTAATTCGGCGCGGCAGATGATTACCGGCATGGAAAGGGAGGCGTCCGCCGACGCGGATTTTTCTGGCAAACTAATCGCATGGTCGGGAAGGCTCGCTATTCTTGAAGGCAGGTACAGCGAAGCTCAGCGCCTTTATCGTCAGTCAATCGCGGTTTCGCCTGGAAACCTGCCCTCTGTCATTTTGAATATTCGTCTTGAAGGCGATCCGTCAAAACGGCTTGAAATTATTGAGAGAGAACTTGCCGCCGCCGGACAACGCGCCGCCGGTGTTGGAGAATTGTATATAGAAAGGGGACGTTCACTCTTCGAGCTGAATCGTTTCTCCGAAGCCGCAGGCGCGTTTGACACCGCGTTTTCTTCGGGGCTGAACGCAGTTTACTCTGAAAGCTACGGGGCGGACAGAAGCCGCGCCTGGGAATTGCGGAACACCGCCGGCGTGGCCGCAGGAACCCTCAATATGCTTGGCCGCGACAGTATAAGCTGGAACGACTGTATAACCATCGCGAAAAACGAAACGCAGCTTTTGCGTTTTATTACCGGAGGAAGAAACCTCACCGATGCAGAACTATTCAGCCGCCTTTTTGATCGCGCCTTTATTCCGGTTATCCAGGACATCACCGTGAACGACTGGCCGGGGACAAGGCCGAACGCAGGCGATATTGTTACTCGCGCGGGCGCGGCCTGGTTTGTCTGGCATCTGTACGCCGAAGCGCGCGCCGACCGCAGCCTTTTGACCCGCTACTCCGCACGATACGCGACAGGCACAAACCCCCGCAGTCCGATAACGGACGTTCCCCCTCTCTCCCCGTTTTTCGATTCAATACTCGGCTGTGTGGAGACGGAATTTTTGTCTCTTATTGACGGGCGGAATTTTCGTCCATCTCAGCCAATACGGGGCGCGGAGCTTCTTTCCATATTAAGACGGATTGATAATTAATATATGTTGAAAAACGAAGCGGTAATTTCGCTTATCAAAGTATTGACGCTTCCGAACAAGGAAGGGATCAATAAAGCCTATATTGAAATAATGCTTGAGGAAGAGATTCCCATTCTTTGCGTTAACCAGAACGAACACACGCGAAAGCTTATGCCTTTCAAACCGCTGTATGAAAAAGACGAATCCTTTTGGCAGAAGAAAGATGAAGGGGAATTTTTTATTACCGGATACGGCTTATATAAACTGGAGGAAAAAGCCAGAGCGAAGGTCGCCTCATTGAATCTTGCAAAAAAGAAAGAAAAAGATACCGCCAAATCTGAAACAGAAGGCAGTAAAACGCAGATAGAGAAGGCGTTTGGAAGCGAGTACAATACCTTCGCAAAAATGTCCAAACATGAGAAGGTTGAGCGTTTAAATAAAAAGAGTTTATTGCTGAACGCGCTTCTTATTAATGAAAACCGGGATCATTCAGTCGTTGCCGATGCGATTACAAGCACAACCAATGATACGGCGATTATTAATCACGCAGTTCTGAAAGAGATTGAACACTATACAGACAAACAGGCAAAAGCGTTTTCCAAAGATGTTGTAATCCACACCAGCGAAATAGTAAAGTCATCCGCCAGGCTTCTGACCGAGAATGTTTTAAACGATGAATTAATGAGAACCATAGCGAGAAACTCCAAAGGCACTGTCCTGCAGCATATAACCAGAGTATACCTTAATGGAGTCGCCTATCTTGCGTATTTCAATAATATGGTTTCCTCATCTAGCACAGTTATGAAAATCAGGACATCTTTTAATCTCAAGTACCGTAAATTTTACCAGGGACTGCTTCCGCACATTGACAGCTACGACATTACTCTGGATCAGGTTTTTTTGGGGAGCTTGAGGGTAATACCTCCCGATATGTTTTTAAAATGGTCGATAGGTTTTTTTATTCATGACATCGGAAAAGCGGCGGACATTCAGTATCACGAAGGCGAAGAAGCCTATGATCGCAATAAAGCGGTTGAGCATGTAATGATAGGCTATGATTCCGTTATGAAAAAGACCAATTACCCCAGGGAAGTCGGCCTTATTGTCGGTTATCATCATGAGTATTACGGCGATCCTGACGGTTACGGCCCTTTCCGTGAATATCTTCAACAGTACAAAAAACAAAATCCAAACGCGAAACAGGATTATTGCATTACCTACGAATTAGCGCCCATTTTGGATTACCAGGCTCTTTCCTATTTCCCCGCTAAAGTTCTGGAAATAATTGACGTATACGACAGCCTCACTGATTCGCGCCGCGTCTACCGCAAGCCCATGACTTTGGAAGAAGCCCTCGACACGATGTATAAAGATTTTATCATAAAGCGCCGGAAAATCGATCCGATCCTTTTTGATATCTTTACCGGTTTTATTCGTGACAAAGAAAAGAAAAAAGAATCTGTCTAATCGCTTTTCGAAGAAAACTCGAATCCCTTTCAAACCATTGTAACTTTTTACTTTAAATGGTACTTTTATGTAATAACATTCCTGCCTTGAGGGCAGGTAAACAAACCATGACAGGCCGCAAGGTCAATTCGGCATGGAAAAAGGAGTTCTCTATGAAAAACATGGTTAAACTTTTTGGACTTATCGCGTTGACGGTAGCAATTGTATTCTCAATGGCAGCCTGCGGCTCGACCGGCAGTTCTCCCGCCGCTGCACAATCCAACGCGGCCAGTGACGGCGTATCCAAAACCCTCGTTATCACAGGAATTGACGGATTCTCCGGTGATGTTCTCGTCACTATTGCATCCGACGGCAGGAATTTGACCGGTTCTATGGTAGCCATAGGCGGAGCGGCTATTTCCGGCAATCGCCTTAGCGTCCCCCTGGTACAATCTGATCGGGAAGACAGGCAATGGACCGGCATTGGCGAATATTTTATTGTACTCATTTTAAAGCAGGGCAGTAATGACGTTATTTATTTTTATTCACAAGGCGGTATGTCCGCTCTCAGATATAATATTACTGAAGCTACAACGACCATTGCATTTAATCAATTTCGCAGATTATAACCCGCAGCCGAAAAAATAATTTCTATTTGAAAACAATCCCGTCTGGGGCAGCGTCCGCAGTAACAGCGCTGCCCTCGCGGATTGTTCCCGCGATTACCTGTTTTGCCAGCGGATTTTCCAAGTCGCTCTGAATCGTGCGCTTTAAAGGCCGCGCCCCAAATTGCGGATCGTAGCCGCGTTCTGCAAGCAGGTTCTTTGCCGCATTAGTCAGCTTGAGAGTGATCTTTCGCTCCGCCAGCCTTTGTGAAAGCCGCGCCAGTTGAATGTCAACGATTTTACCAATCTCGCCCTTGCCAAGCCTGTTGAAAATTACCGTCTCGTCAATACGGTTCAGAAACTCCGGCCTGAAACTCTGCTTGAGAAGTTCCAAAAGCGAATTGCGCAGCGCCTGCGGTTCTTTCGCTTCAAGGATCAAATCCGAACCGAGGTTGCTCGTCATTATGATGATTACGTTTTTAAAATCGACAACGCGCCCCTGTCCGTCCGTCAGCCTGCCATCGTCGAGTATCTGCAAAAACACATTGAAAACTTCCGTGTGCGCCTTTTCAATTTCGTCAAAAAGTATCACGCTGTAGGGACGCCGCCTGACCGCTTCCGTAAGCTGGCCGCCCTGCTCGTAACCAACATAGCCCGGCGGCGCGCCGATTAAACGGCTTACCGAGTGCTTCTCTCCGTACTCGCTCATGTCGATCCGCGTGAGGGCCTTTTCGTCGTTAAAGAGAAAATCCGC
>JGI24698J34947_10001276_pt1 | contig 13186 bp, 10 predicted proteins | sample TergutMp193P3_FD_34947 | JGI IMG/M metagenome (IMG submission 34947)
AAAAACGCCGTATATACAAGGGCAACAAGGTTATATTCTTTTATATTCGGCCATACAATTGCTTTTTCAGCGATAAAAGGCGTGGTAATTAACAGAAAAACGCTTACAAATAAAACTCCCGATAACCAATGCATTATTGTCAGCGCAATGTTTAACAGGCTATTATCTGAATTTGAGTATGTTTTTACAATATCGGAATATTTTTCTATATCCGCGTCCACATCGTATTCGGGTTTAAGTTTTTTATTAGCACTGCCAAAGACAAGTTTGTCCGCATCGGCGGCAATACTGCCTATATTATCTGATTTTCTCTGCAGGTACTTTTCAATATTCCGTACATTGGCTATATGACCGTCAATTTTGGCAATGCTTAAAATACTGATAATTTTCTTACTCATATGTAAAACTATATACAGGCACATGCCCGTCAGCGCAATCTTTGCCAATAATGAGTCCCGATCATAATTTTGCGTCGAAAACATTATCAAGAACATATCAACGTTAAGCATTGCCCAGATAAACAGCGACAAAAAAAACGCATATGCAACCAAAATGGATATTTGCGCGATATTTGACGAATAATCGCTGTAACTCTTTTTAAATTGATCGCATATTTTATTCGTTTGAGTGATGCGTTTATTTAACTCAAACTGAGCTTGTTTTATATGGCCCAGCTCTTCCGCTTTATTCATGAATATTGCTCCCTTTACATTTCTATAGTTTTAAGATAACCGACCGGTACTTTTATTCCAAAAAAATCTCCGGCAAAGAAAGCGTAAGTATAATTAGCCGTTATGCCTGCTGTGTCATTATTTGTACGAAGTCCCATGTATGTCAAAAGATAATTGTTTTGAAATAACGGCATAAAGTCTTTTATATATTCTTTCAATGATAATAAGCCGCTATACATTTCGGCAACACTCATTTTTTCATCAAGTTTGACATCTCTTATTTTCCTCTCAAGTTCTTTCGCGTTTGACGAATTGAACGAATACAATTTTAAATTTTGCTGAAGCCAAAATAAATATGACTGGGAGCTATAATGCAAATAATGCCCGCGTACGGATGTTTTGTCTTTGCAAACGCTTTCAAACAACTGATAAATTAATAATAAATCAGAAATATTGTCATCTGAGATAAATCTTCCTGTAAGTTTCTTTTTTAAGCCGAGAACATCGTTTTTATATCCCAAGTAAAGGATACAGGCAAGAATCATATCATTATTAAGCAGTTGTTCTTCTGCATTTTTATACCAGCCGCTTCCCGTCCCGGTAAGACTTTTAAAAATATCATCGGGGGTTTGAACAATTATTTTTTCCTGCGGCATAAATCTGTACATAAATGTATAATACCCTAACTGCGGATATGCCGCGGCTATATCTTCGATTTCTTTTATAGCGCTAATAGTGTCCTCTCCGGCGCTTTCCCTGCTATTTTTTAGTTTCCATGACAAAAACTTATCTTTAAGCATTGTTGTTATGCTGTCTTCACCGGCTTCATTATTGGATATGGTTGTCGATATATCAGATAATTTTTCGTATGTATTTCCGCGCCAGTATATTGCGCATTTTGGTTTGTCCGTCGTATTGAGATAATGCAAAAACATAGCCAATCCCAAATCCTGATTATGGGTGGCCTCTTTTTCGACAATATCAAAAATTTTATCTGCCAGCAACGGATTCCTCTGCTGGAAAAAGCCTCCAAAATGTTTGCGGTACAAATAACGTTTTCCGTCTTCCCATTTGTTTAAGACAGCGCCGGTAAGTTCGTCCGCGGTGTTGCAAATTTGCCCTTCAAAATTAAACCCAAGCGGCAAATCTTCGTCTCCCTGCCTTCGTTTGTTTTTCCAGTTGCTTACGAAAGCTCGGGAGTCCTTAACCCAAAGCATAACATCGTCATATCCGGCGCGCATTGTTTCATCGGGCATAACAAGCGAGTCAACCAGCATTTGTAAATCCGACTCCTCTTCAGGACATCCAAGCGGCAGTCTGTCCCTTCTCATGGCAATGTTGAGTTTCGCGATGTCATTTGAATCCAAAAGCCTTTGATAGATATGTTCCCCCTTATATAAGGTAGCTATTGTACATCCCAACGAATAATAATCCGAAGCAACGGTAAAATATCTATCCGATATTTCCGGCGCTGTATAACCTGGAGTGCCGCGCTGAGTTCCCGTGCCGCCGGCAGATTTGCTGTCCAGAATTTCGCTTGTCGTTCCAAAATCGGAAAGGACAATTTCGCCGTCTATCTCATACAGGTTATTCGGCTTTATATCACGATGCACCAAATTGGCGGTATGTAATAAATGCAGCCCGTGTAAAACTTCGGGAATAATTATGGTTTTTAATTTTTGGTAATCACACTTTATTAATGTGCTGTTTTTGCAGTATGGGATAATGTCAACAGGCTTTGTGTACTTCTCACCGTCATCGGATTCAATTGTAATCATACCGTAATCCAACAACGGCATAATGGAGGTTTCCCTGTAATCGCTGTTTTCCATCAGAAAACTAATAACTCTTTTTCTGTTGCTTCTATTCAGCGGGGTATCGGCATATTCATCATATATTTTAGCGACAACTTGTTCGCCGTCTGATTCACGTTTTGCCAAATATACCTGCGATTCACCGCCTATGCCGATACGGCTGCCGGAAAAAATTTCATACGTATCTTTTTTACCTTCAAAAATAAGGTTATTCTTAAAAGACATCCGGTTCTTTTCTTCCATGCCCATCGGCCGGGTACTGTTATCTGCCATTGCAATTGTGTCAGCCATACTTTATACCCTCCTTACAATAATCGCGCTAAGATTGTCGTTTGATTTCTTTTGAAGCGCCAAATCAACAAGAGCCTGGCACGCTTCATCTATTTTATTCTTTTCAGATAATATCTTTTCAAAATCATCATCGTCCAGAACTCCCCAAACACCGTCAGTACAAAGAACAAAGATGTCGTTATCAAAAACCCTGCCAGTACCGTCAACTATTTCAGGGACAGCGTATTTTCCGCCGATATAACGTGTAATGATACATTCCTGCCCCGGTTTCGGCTCAAGGCCTAAATCAATTTGTTCCTGTCTTACCGAATGATCTTTTGAGATTTGCGATATATAGGAACGGTATCTGTATATCCTTGAATCGCCGGCATTAAAGGCAATAAAATCATCTCCATTAACATAAAGCCCTGCGATAGTGGTTGCCATTTTGGAGTGTTTGAAATCCGTTTTTTGAGCGTTTATAACCGCTTCGTTAGCTTTTGCTATATATTCGCATATCATTTCAGCGGTTAATGACATTCCGCCAAGACGTGAAAAAATACCCGTTACAATATCGGCAGCTTCGCTGCCAAAAGCCTCGCCGCCGACGCCGTCGCAAATTACAGCCAGGCATATTGTTTCGGCGGTTTGTGAATAGACGCCTTGCGTAACAAGTTTTTCGTTTACAGCGGCGCGGTCGTCGTTCGCTGGAGACTTTACGCCGCCTTCCACCACGCAGGCAATTTCAAGCATCTGTTTACCTTCTTTTAAAGATAAGGCGGAAGTTTTCCGTCTTTACATTGATTGTTTCATTTTCCTGACAGTTATTGTCAAATATGAATTCTGCCAAAGGATTCAAATACTGTTCTTCAATAATGTTGCCTATGCCGCGCCCGCCGTTGCTTCTCGGCTTATCCTGCCAGCAAAAACTGTACAGCAAATTGTACGCTTCTTTATCAATTTCAATATTAATCTTGTTGTTTTTCTGCAAGTTATTGTTGATTCTGATAATCTGCGATTTGGCGATTTCCTGTGATGCCGATTGGTTTATGTAGTTAAACACCACAATATTCTCGCCGATACGGTTAATTACTTCCGGCTTGAAATATGTTTTCATCGCTTCTTCAACCTTTTCCTGTATTACATTGTAAGGTTCGCCGGGAGAAACAATGTTTTCACGCCCTACAACCCTTCTTGTATCAGGATCGACAATCTCTCTTGATATTCCCACATTGCTTGTGAAAAAAATCAATGTTTCCGTGAAATATACGGTATTCCCCTGCCCGTCGGTCATTCTGCCGTCTTCCAGAATTTGCAGGAACTTGTCCATAATATTCGGATGGGCCTTTTCTATTTCATCAAAAAGCAGCACTGAAAAAGGGTTGTTCTTTACCGCGTTTGTTAATTGGCCGCCGTTATCATAACCCACGTAACCCGGAGGCGCGCCGAACAGTTTTTGGTCGGCGTGTTCCGCGGTATACTCGCTCATGTCAAACCGGATTAACACCTTTTCATCTTCAAATAACAATTCCGTTACCGCTTTAACAATCTCGGTTTTACCTGTTCCGGTAGGCCCGGCAAGGAACAATATGCCTCTTGGTTTTGTGCTGGACGAATGCTGCATACCGGACAAACCTACTACAGCGCGTTTTATAACCCGCACAATTTTATCAATAGCCTGTTCCTGGCCTTTAACCCGTTTTTCAATATTACCGCGCATATCATTGTTAAGTTTGCCTTTTATTTGCGCCCATTTGTTTTCCTTGAAACCGTATTTATAAATGGCGACAACATCCGCGATCTCTTCGGTTGGGATGTTGCTTTTATCGTGAAGCCTGCGCAATTCGCTGAGCTCAAGTATTTTCATGCCTTCTGTCAAATCTACAAATTTGCTCTGAACTTTAGCCATTTCAGGCGCGGCATTTTCAAATACTTTATAATTCTTCTCGATATATACGCTTCTTATGTTCCTGTCCGGATTAGGAATTGTTATTGTCCTCACGTTGGGGTTGTTCAGGAAAAACCATGCGGGAATATCGTTCAGCTTGTTGACAATCAGTATTAACGTATTGATATACTTATTGCCGCGTATCGCGTTATTCGAAGCGTACAGCAGGTTTAAAAAGAAAGTTGTCTCGTCAATAGACATATTTTCGGGCGAGGAAAGAAAGCGTGAGGCGAAACTAATGACGTTCGCGACAGATTTTTTTTCACTGTCATTTTTTACTGATTGCACAGTCATGGAAGTGCGGATAATTTCAGAATTTCTTACCATTTTTATTCCGCTGTGGTTTTCGCGCTTGTCTTTTCCGTTAATCGCCTGAATTTCCTTTTGCTTTTCGTCTGTTTTTTCCTCAAACAAACGAACCATATCGGCGGCTTGATTTAAGTTTAACGGATCGGAGAAACCGAAAATAGGGTCGCAGTATTGAATACTGTAAAAACCTTTTGTCTCCTCGGAATCAAACATACCCGCGATTATTCTGTTCAACGAACAAAATTCAGACAGATTATACTGTTCTCCATCCTTGTTAAAAGAAGGGTATATGTCAGAAATATTTCCTTCGATAATGAAAGTGCTTTTTATCCCCTTGAAACTCATCAATTCCTTTTGCCATTTCGGTATCCATGCGGCAGCGTCCATGTGCTTTCTCCTCCGTATTATAAAAATTCCCTGTTATGAATCCCGACAGAAATCATTTTTCCATTATAAAACACATTTTGTACCGCGCGTCCTTTTTTTAAGTATGCCGAGTACAATTCTTTTTTTGTTTCATCGAAGTAAACAATATTCTGATTCGACGATCCTCTTAACGCGCATTCGTTGTCATTCAAATCATCCATATAAGCGCCGTCTATCAATACTGATGTGTGCTGCCTCATTGATTCCCACTCTGATTTTGGAATAATTGTCCTGGCTTCCTCAATTGTGTACCCGGTATAAACCAGCACGTCATCGGTAATTTCTCCTAAAAGCGAAAGCAGTTTATTTAACTCATCAATTTGCTCAAAGGGATCGCCGCCGGTTATAGTAATACCGTCAATTTTTCGATTGTCGGTAACCTGCTTAATTATACTGACAAGCCCGAAAACATCAATATCTTTATCCGGTTTTTCATTCCATAATTCAGGATTGGCGCATTTATAACAATGTTTTGAGCACCCGATAGTCCAAATGACAAGCCTTTCACCCGGCCCAAGCGTTTTTATCGGGTATAATACCCTGTCAATTTGCATACTTCACTTTTGCTCCGGTTCTGGATATTTCGCTCTTGTCGTAATCATCGCAATTACCGCATTCGTTTATCCGGGCTTCAATATTATCAACTTCGTACTCCCAGCCGCATTTTGGACAAATGATAACATACTTTGTTTTATTGATTGAATCGTTATCAGCAGGAACTGCGGCCTCCTGTGCGGCTTCACCGCATACTGCGTCATGACAAAGTGAAAGTGAAATCTCAAATATTTTGTCGGCGATTGTTAAATAATCTCCGTTTCTAATTGTACTGCGTACTCCCCTGCTAAGCGAAACATTGTTGATCTTTGTGGGATTTTTAGCCGTTGGCAAATGTTCAATTTTATATTCGCCGTTTTCAAAAATAACCTTGCAGTGATTTCTGGATATGCGCATATCTTCGGCAAAAAACTCCGCTTCCACATCGCCTTCTCTTCCGATAAGGCAGCTATCGCTAATACTAATTATTTTGCCTGATTTCCGGTCAGTCATTATGAGAACTGATGCCGGAACCGGCTCTTTCTCTAAACCAGCGGGAGTTTCCGCGGTAAAGGATTTTCCGCCGCAGTTCTTGCATTCAGCAGCGGAATCAATATTGTCTTCTCCGCAAAGCAAACATTCCTTGCTCAAAATTAACCCCTTCTATTTCATTTCACGTAATTTTGCCTTTAAGCCTTTTGAATGTTTTCGTTCCGCCGCGTGTTCGTTGATTAATTCTGATTGAGAGATAACAGTATCTTTACCGGCAGTAACAGGGACTATTTTCTTGCAATACTTCAAATCTGGCAGCTTTCTGGATTTTGCATTTAAGATCACGCCGCGTTTCCCGAGTTCATCGACAATTTTGGGATGTATTTCACAAAAGCCGCCCTGCTCAGAAAGGAGATTATTTTTCTCACTGTCGCTTAAATCCGAAGAAGCGGTAATCGCGCCATTAACAGAACTATTAGTTGAAATGCCCGCGCTTTCGCCAATACCTACAATCTCCATCATTATTTGTTTTTTATCGGATATATGCACATGGATTGCCGACTGTCCCGATTGTTTACCGCAGATGTAATGGCTGCCTGTTTGGTTCACGTCAAGAACAACTTCCTCGGATAAATTATAACCAAACCCGCCCATAACTTCGTCAATCTGCTCCCTGATATAATTCCTCTCCAGCGCGATTCTTGATTCTTGGGCAAGTAACGCGGTTTCTTTTTGAAGTTCTTCGATTGAAGCAAAATTATACTTTTCCTTTGGCATAATGCCAATAGGCTTGATTCTATTTTTGTTAATCGAATCCGCATAAACAACATATTCCGCATAATAGTCCTGGTAAATATCGTCAAAGATAGATATGTTTTTTACAATGCCCGGTTTTATAACGTTGTACTCAATAGCCGCCGCCTCAAAGGAAGCGTTTGTCTCAAAAGCCGTTTTATATATATTGTTTGCTATGGCCAAGAGATTTTTCATATCTGATTCTTGTATTGATTCTGAATTTGCCAGCTCTTCTATCTCTGATAATATTTGTGCCGCTCTTTCCTTCACTGTAATTTCTATATCCGAACCGGTAACATTATCCATTCTTACAGTAAAGTCAAAATCTTCAATGTTTTCGCATTTTTCAATTTCTCCGGTAAAATCTTTTGAATTTGCCCTAACAGTATTTATTACTTCCAATTTATTAATAAAATTCCGCATACGCTCTTCAAGAGGCCCGGCCTCATTAGAATAGCCAGTCATAATAGTTTCTGTTACGCCTGCTAAGTTACGAGCACGCGCGGAAATAGCGTCAGGTTCCGCCGGAATATTAATTTCTAAAACTTTCGCAAGTTTATTTTTATATATTGATTTTAAATCGTTTAACTTTTTTATTGTAAATTCCATTTCTTCAGCGCTCTCTACGCCTCTCAGTAATGACAATAAATGTTTATTAATACAGCCTATCTGCGCCTTGGTTTTCGAGATTTCTGTATTTAATTTTTCTGTTTCCTGTCGTATCTTATTTAACCTTTCCTGGCGTATACGCTCCAATTCCGCTTTACGACGGCGTTCTAATTCTACCTGGTCAATCTTGGGCCCGCTCACGCTTAGACTATCCTCCTTCTAAAATTTTCATAGGTATTATATAACATGAGAAACGGGGTTAAATCAAGACTGCCGCACAGGGCCGGCATACTCAACACTAACAATAGATTTCCGGCTTGCCTTGAAACTATGGAATAAAAAGCTGTAAAATAGGGTCATGAAAAAACGCATAAAGATATTTGCCGCATTTGATAAAGACACGGAGGAAGACGTGGTACGTTTCGGCGATTTTTTATGCGGCCTGAACGCGCATTGCTCCAGTGTTGAGTTTTCTGTTTTTAAAAACGAAAAGGAACTGTGCGAGTCCCTGGAGCGGTCGAAAGAGCAAATTGACGGCGAACTGGAAACCTGCGAATACTTCCTGCTTATCTTGGGCGGTACAAGCGATGAATTTGCCCTGGACAAACTAAACCGCGCAATAGAACGCTATGCCAAAACCCGCGGAAATCCCGACATCCACATTTTCGTCAACACGGCAAACAAGGGCGCGGACGAAGTTATAAAATTTTTTGCTTCTGAAAAATACGAACATTATGTCGAGCAGTTCAAGCACAACGATACGCTCAAGGCCAAGTTCCTGATCTGGCTCAGCGCTAAACAGAAGGACTTTATCTACGAAACGGATACCGATATTCACGGTACGCCGGTAATAAAGGTAGGCGGGAACCCTGTGTCCTCCCTTGTGGATTTTGACGCGCTGCTAAATAACGATGACTATCAGCATGATAAAAAAAAGCTGATAAAGAAACGCGAACAGCGTGAAAAATACAGAGCGGAGGCTCTCAAAGCGGGGGGTGAAGAGCGCAATGATCTATGGGACGAAATAAGCGCTCTGGCAAAAGAAATAGACGAGCTTCAGGACGGGATCGCGGCAAGGGAAAGGGATACCCTTGCGCTTTACCAGAACTACGCCAAAATGACGCTGGAGAGCGGCTACAACGCGAAACTCAAACGCGCGCGTGAATGTATAGAACAGGGCGATTTGGACAGGGCGAGAGAGGTTTTGGATCCGGAGGGTACTAAAAACGATTTAAAAGCAATAAGAAACGAACATAAAGTATTATCCGCGAGAATAGAAACCCACAAAATAATCGCTGAACAGAAAATAAATATTCTGTTTGCGGAAATAGGCCGTCTGAAATTGGATACTGAAAACAAAAACCGTTTTAATGAAACTGAAGAATGTTACGAAGAAATTGAAAATACCCAGGAGGAGCTGGGTCTGGAAATGACTGTTCTGTCTGCTTATGCCAGTTTCCTGGCTGAGCAGAACAAACACAACGCCGCGATAGAAAAATACACGCAAGAACTTGCAATGTGGCGAAAGTTAGCGGAAACCAATTCTGAAGCGTATTTGCCTGATCTTGCGGATACACTGAATAATATAGCTTTTTTGCAGGCAGAAACCAACTGTCATAAGGAAGCCGAGTGCAACTATACCGAAGCGCTTGGTATCTATAGAAACCTGGCGGGAACTAATCCCGGCGCTTATTTATCGGATATCGCGCTTATAATGGTTAATTTGGCTAATCTGCAATCAAAAACTAACCGCCATACGGAAGCAGAATGTAATTATATCGAAGCGCTGGGAATTTATCGAAACATGGCGGAGACCAATCCCGATGCGTATTTGCCTGATCTTACAATGACGCTGAATAATTTGGCTATGCTGCAAACGAATACCAATCGTCATAAAGAAGCCGAAGCCAACTATGCCGAAGCGCTGGGAATCTATAAGAACTTGGCGGAGACCAATCCTGACGCGTATTTACCGGATCTTGCAATGATGCTGAATAATTTGGCTATGTTGCAAACGAATACCAACTGTCATAAAGAAGCCGAAGCCAACTATGCCGAAGCGCTGGGAATCTACCGAAACTTGGCGGAAACCAATCCCGATGCGTATTTGCCGGATCTTGCAATGATGCTGGGTAATTTGGGTGTGCTGCAAATGAATACCAACCGTCATAAAGAAGCCGAGCGTAATTTTGCCGAAGCGCTGGGAATCTATCGAAATCTGGCAAGAACCAATCCCGATGCGTATTTGCCTGATCTTGCAAGGGCGTTGAATAATCTGGCCTTTCTGCAAATGAATACCAACCGTCATAAAGAAGCCGAGGCCAACTATACCGAGGCGCTGGGAATCTATAAGAACCTGGCGGGAACCGATCCGGACGCGTATTTTCCGAATCTTGCATTGATGCTGCATAATTTGGCTATGCTGCAAACGAATACCAACAATCATAAAGAAGCCGAGGCCAACTATGCTGAAGCGCTGGGAATCTATAAGAACCTAGCGGAAACCAATCCGGACGCGTATTTTCCGAATCTTGCATTGATGCTGAATAATTTGGCTCTTATGCAAACGAATACAAACCGTCATAAGGAAGCCGAGGCCAACTATACCGAAGCGCTGGGAATCTATAAGAATCTGGCGGAAACCAATCCGGACGCGTATTTTCCGAATCTTGCATTGATACTAAATAATTTGGCTCTTCTGCAAACGAATACCAATCGTAATAAGGAAGCCGAGGCCAACTATACCGAAGCACTGGGAATCTATAGAACCTGGCGGAAACCAATCCGGGCGCGTATTTGCCGAATCTTGCATTGATGCTGCATAATTTGGCTCTTCTGCAAATGAACACAAACCGTCATAAGGAAGCCGAACGCAATATTATCGAAACATTGGGAATCTATGAAAAACTGGCAAAAGCCAATCCAGACATATATTTGCCGGATCTTGCAAGGATACAGGGCAGTTTAGCTTCACTACAAAAGAATATCGATCATCATAAGGAAGCCGAGCGTAATTTTGCCGAAGCGCTGAAAATCTATAAAAAACTGGTGACAATCAACCCAAATGCACATCTGCCGGATACGGCAAAGACACTGAATAATTTGGCTCTTCTGCGGCAAAATACCAATCAATATACGGATGCCGAGGCTATTTATTCCGAAGCGCTTGCGATTTATCGAAAACTTGAAGAAATCAATCCCGAAACGTATTTACCGGATGAAGCAATCACGCTGAATAATTTGGCTTTTTTGCAGCAAAAAACCGGCCGTTATGAAGAAGCCGGGGCTAACTATATGGGGGTACTGGAAATCTATACTTATTTTGCTGAAAAGGCCCCTGATAAATACCAGGACAAGCTCATTAGAGTGCTTGAAAATCTAATCGAAGTAAGTGAAAAACTGTCAGATAACAAAGCGGCCGAAGAATTTAAGAAAGAACTTGAGGCAATGACAATCGCCAAAGATAAGACAGGCGAGATTCCTGATACAGGGGAAAAACCATGAAACAAACACAGCCTGAAAGCGAAATAAAAGCTTTTCCAGCATCGCCATCGGAGACGGACCTTGAACGGGCGCGTAAACTTAATCGTTTGATTGCTCTGCAAAAAGAGGCCAATCAATATACAGAAGCCGAGGCCAACACTGCCGAATTGCTTAAGATTTATCAAAAACAGGCGGAAACCAATCCCGGCAAGTATTTACCGGACGCGGCAAGGACTTTAAACAGCTTGGCTATTCTGCAGCAAAAAACCAGCCGTTATATGGAAGCCGAAACTAACTTTACCGAAGCTCTTGCGATTTGGAAACAACTTTCTGAAACAAGTCCCGATGCGTATTTGCCTGATGAAGCAGATACGCTTAATAATTTGGCTAATCTGCGGGCAATTACCGGCCGTTACGCGAAAGCCGAGGCTGACTTTACCGAAGCTCTTGCGGTTTGGAGAAAGCTCTCGGAAACAAGTCCCGACGCGTGTTTACCGGATGAAGCAGATACATTAAATATTCTGACTCTTCTGAAAAAAGCCGCCAGCCGTCATACGGAAGCCGGGGCTATCCATACCGAAGCGCCTGAGATAAATCGAAAATTTGAAGAATTGGCGAATAAATTGGATAAATTAAGAAGCATGAAGTTAAATCGAAAATTAGATGATATAAAGGAAAGAATGGATAAATTAATAAACTTCAATAATAAACCGGACGAGATTTCTAATACGGAGGAAAACCCTTGAACCAAAGACTGCCTGAAAGCGAAATCAAAGTTTTTCTGGCTTCGTCGTCGGAGCTTGACCTTGAACGGGCGTATATAGGAGATTTTTTTAACGACATAAATTCTATCCTTACAGATACAAATGTCAGAGTACGGCTGCTCAAATGGGAAAATTTTGATCCGGCCTTTACCGGCGAACGAAAACAAGGCGAATACGACCAACAGGTAAAAAAAGCCGATGTCTTTATCGCGCTGTTTCGTTCATTGGCCGGTAAATATACCATGGAAGAAGCGGATACAGCCAAGACGGCATATGCGCATAACAGAAGGCCGGAGGAACTTTATTGCTTTATTCAGGAGTATAAGGAAAAGCGTATGTTTGATTTAGGCGAATTAAAGGCACGACTAGGCGCGGATTTCGTCATGAACTCGTTTGCGGGCATCAATGACTTAAAACTAAAAATCATAAAAATTCTTTCGCCCCGCCTTGCCGCATTGGGCGTAAACGTAACTGAGACCGGTAAATTTATTCAAATCTCATCAGTTAGTATTTTAAGGAAATATGCGTAGTAATTTTGTTAATTACAGACATTCTGAACTTTATCCTCAATGGATTGAAGTTCTTTATTGACATTAAATGCAACTTCTTCGGAACAACCCAGGAAGGGTATCAAAAAGAACATTTTGCCTGTCCGGCAGTAACTGGAAGCAATGCGTGAACTATACAAACAGAAGTTTTAACGAAAAAGCGGACAAGCGTCTGCGCCCAAATCCCGAGTTGTAGAACAAAATTATTTTGCGTTAGGTGAAAATGCAGGAGAAAAATGGAAACAGAAGACAGCGTGAAAGAATATCTTGTACAGGGACTTACGCACCATATAAACGGCGATTTTGATCAGGCAATCGCGGCTTGTACAAATGCGATACAACTTGACCCCAATGACGCTAATGTGTATTTTTTCCGCGGTTCCGCGTATTTGAACAAGGGTGATTACGACAGCGCAATCGCTGATTTTACACAGGCGATACAACTTAACCCAAACAATTCGATGATTTATTGCAACCGAGGCGTGGCGTATGCCGGCAAAGGCGACTTCGACCGTACTGCCGA
>JGI24698J34947_10001277_pt1 | contig 13184 bp, 9 predicted proteins | sample TergutMp193P3_FD_34947 | JGI IMG/M metagenome (IMG submission 34947)
CTGAAGCGCGAGGATTTGAATCACACCGGCTCGCATAAAATCAACAATGTGCTGGGGCAGGTTTTGCTTGCGAAGAAAATGGGCAAAACCAGAATCATCGCAGAAACCGGCGCGGGGCAGCACGGCGTTGCCACTGCGACCGCCGCCGCCCTTATGAACATGGACTGCGAAATATTCATGGGCAGGGAAGACACCGAGCGGCAGGCGCTGAACGTATTCAGAATGGAATTGTTAGGCGCAACAGTTCACCCCGTCACGAGCGGAACCATGACTCTGAAAGACGCGGTTAACGCGACCATGCGCGAATGGGTTTCCCGCATTGACGACACGCATTACGTGCTTGGCTCGGTCATGGGGCCGCACCCCTTCCCCATGATGGTGCGCGATTTTCAGAAGATCATCGGCAGGGAAATTAAAGAGCAGTTGCTGGAAGCGGAAGGCAGGCTGCCCGACGCGGTGCTTGCCTGCGTGGGCGGCGGCAGTAACGCCATTGGCACGTTTTTTGAATTTATTGAAGACAAGTCCGTCCGGCTCATCGCGTGTGAAGCCGCCGGACTGGGAGTTGATAATCCCAAAAACGCCGCGACTATGGCAAATGGGAAGGTGGGTATTTTTCACGGTATGAAATCGTATTTTTGTCAGGATGAGTACGGGCAGATCGCGCCGGTTTATTCCATTTCGGCGGGGCTTGATTATCCGGGCATTGGCCCCGAACACGCATATCTTGCCGATATTGGCAGGGCCGAATATGTTCCGGTTACGGATGATGAAGCGGTGGAGGCGTTTGAATATTTGTCACGCACTGAGGGAATTATTCCGGCGGTAGAGAGCGCGCACGCCGTGTCGCACGCGAAAAAAATCGCGCCTGTTATGCGAAAAGATCAAATCATCGTAATAAACTTATCCGGCAGAGGCGACAAGGACGTTGCCGCCATTGCGCGGTACAAGGGGGTGAATATCCATGAATAGAATTTTCCGCGCCTTTGAAGGCAAAAAGGCGTTTATCGCGTTTATCACCGGCGGCGATCCCGATATTGAAACCACGGAACAGCTGATCACGGCGCTGGCAGAATCCGGCGCGGACATCATTGAAATCGGCATACCCTTTTCCGACCCTGTTGCCGAGGGAATCGTCATTCAGGCGGCCAGCGAAAGGGCGCTGGCAAACGGCTGCACGGTTGACACGTTATTCGACATGGTAAAAAGAGTCCGCGCAAAAATTGATATACCGCTGTTGTTTATGACATATGTGAATCCGATATTCGCGTATGGCAAGGATCGTTTTATGAAGAACTGCGCCGGTTGCGGAATTGACGGGGTTATAGTCCCCGACCTGCCGTTTGAAGAAAGAGACGAACTGGCAGCCGATTGCGCGAAACACGGTATTTGCCGGATTTCGATGATCGCGCCTACATCGCTGGAAAGAACTGTGGCGATTGCGCAAAACGCCGATGGTTTTCTGTACTGCGTATCTTCGCTCGGCGTTACCGGGATGCGCGGCACAATTACCACAAACATCCCGCAAATGATACAGCAGGCAAAAAAGGCAACATCTATTCCCTGCGCCGTTGGCTTCGGCATAGCAACACCTCAGCAGGCGCGTGACATGGCCTCTGTTTCGGACGGCGTTATAATCGGCAGCGCGATTGTCAAACTGGTTGCGGAACACGGCAGGCAAAGCATAGAACCGGTAAGGCGGTTTGCCGAATCAATCAGAGCGGCTATAAATAGCGCGTAACGTTAGGCGCAGTATGTGTTGCTTACGGTTTAGCCAGGAAAGGTAACCATGAATTGTATGAACTGTTACAAATAATGGAAAATAAGCAACACACCGCTTTCAGCCCCGGCGCTTCTTTGAAAAACAGGTTTCCTTTCCACCATAAGCGGGTGTTGTAATTTATTGGCTATTTCTTTGCGCTGTAATGAATTAGCTGATTTTCTGTACGAATTCGGGATTGATTCATAGGTTACTTTAATATAAAATATCTCCAGGAAAAATGAATTTAGGCAGAAGGAGAATACAAGGGTGAGCGGGCCTAAAATTGACCAAGCGGAATTAGAACGCCGCCGTAAAGCCGAACTGGAGCGGGCGCGTCAGGAAAGACTGCGTAAAATACGCGAAGAAACAGATAAGCTTAATACAGAAATTTCTAAAACCAAAACGCAAATAGATTATATTAACAGGCATTTATCGTCTTTAGTCCGAAATGCGGAAAATGCGCAGGAAATGGCTTTTGTTATTCCCAGGCTATATGAGCTGAAAGCCGTATGTAAAGCCCGGCTTACAAAGGCGTTAGAAATCAATGTACCGGCAGATCCCGATGCGATTTTTGAGTGTACTCATAAATTGGCAGATATAACAGAAAGCGTTATGGAAAATTATTTCAATGACGCAAAGCCGCTTGAAGATCGTATTAGTGATTATAATAAACAGTTAGAAATCCAGAATACGGCAGCTTCAATATTCAAGGATTTTCCCGCCGAAGTTGAAAAAATCAGCAATATTGAAGATTTTGACTTTACTGTAAGAATGGACAATGTTACCCATTCAAATATAGAATCTACCGTAAAGGAAAGAGCGGCACAAATATTGTCGGAGATTGAGGATTTGTTAAATACAGAATCAATACAAGAATCAGATATGAAAAACCTCTTGGCTATAGCAAACAATATATATAGAACGGCTTTTGAAACCAACTCCTCATTTGGAGCGGCGGCTATTGAGTATAGCGTTAAAAAAGCGGTTGTTGTCAAAAACATAGCTATCTTTGATGATATTTATCAGGACTATTATGCAAAATACGTTGATTACCTGCATTTGATTAACAAAAATAGCACCACGCCGATTAGCATTACGCCAAAGGAGAAGTATTATTTTGTTACAATTGAAGAACTACAAGCGGAAACCGAAAAACTTGATCGAGAATCAAAAATTGTGGCAGAAAGAAATTATATCAGGAAACAGATTGACGAAGTTATGATCGAGTTTGGTTATAATTTATCCGAGGAAGTTGTTCTTGATGTGAATCAACTCGGCAGTCATTATATTTGTGAAAAAAAATCAGGGCAGTCTGCAATTCATATGCATATATCCGATAAAAAACAAATTATGATGGAGATTGTCGGTATTGGCGAAAGCGCAGCCGTTTCAACCAACAATTCCGTTAATGGTACAATTACCGCTTCTTCGGATTTAAGCGACAGTGAAAGAAATAATCTGCTTCTTGAGCAAGGCGGCTTTTGTGAAATACATCCCAAAATTGTCGATGAACTTAGAAAACGCGATGTGATTTTAAGTGTAAAATCCAGAAAGTCACCCGACTTGAAATATTGTAAAAAGATTACCTCTGTTACTGCCGGTAAAGATACTATTATCTCTCAATCCGAATTAATCAACGAACACGCGGCAGAGAGAAGACATTCAAAAGGTCTGAAAGCGAAACTGCGTGAAATAAAATAGGAGGCGTTAATTTTGAGTAAAGAATGTTTACTTTGCGGAGAAGACAATATAGACTCCGCGGCTGAATGTAAAAACTGCGGCGGTAAATCATTTACAACAGACACTTCCGCTAATTTAGAAAAAGAATCGGCTCCGGCCTCTGTTCTTATAATGACTGATTTGAAATCCGGCAAGGCGATAAAGATTATTGATAATTGCACTATTGGCAGGAGCGGAAATGTTGAAACAGAATTTTTTGCCGAGGATATGTATATATCTGAATATCATTGCAGGGTTATTTTTGAAAATGGCGAATATAAAATCGAACATTTGCCAACGGCTACAAATCCTACAAAAATAAATAGTATCTCGCTTAGCAGAGGAGTGCGCAGTATAATCAGAAACGGCGATTACTTAACAATCGCCGATAAAACGTTTGAGATTTCTATTTGTTATGACGCAGTACGCGGTGAAGCCATACGGGAGTGCGTAACTCCTGTTGATAACGATTCAGTCAATAAAACAAAGTATATTATCATTTGTCCAAAATGCGGCTCTGAGTACGAAGTTGATAATATTGAAGACCGAATAAACGAATGTAGTCATTGCGATGATTATGACAAACACGAAATATCAAGAATCGGAGCAAAGATGAAATATGCAAATTGACAGAGTATTATACCCAATAACGGCACTTGGACCTGGTGAAAGACTCGTTATCTGGACTATTGGGTGCTCAAAACATTGCTATAAATGCGCCAATCCGGAATTGTGGCATGAAAATCCGGATAAAAATATTGATGTTTCCGAGCTTGTGAGTATAATTAAACAGGCCACGGATAATCGAACAATTGACGGCGTTACCGTAACCGGGGGCGATCCCTTTGAGCAAATTGAGGAATTAAATGAATTACTTTTGCTTTTAAGGGAAATTACCGATGACGTGCTGGTTTATACCGGATACACAGTTGAGGAAGCTAAAACAATTCTTCCAAAATCAGAGTGGGAATCTATGAGGCAACATACTTCAGTATTGATAGACGGCGCTTATATAGATGAGTTTAATGATAATGAATGTGTGTTAAGAGGATCATCGAACCAGAATATTATTTTCTTCGATGAAACCAAAAAAAAATTGTACTTGGCATACTTAAAAAAAGGACGTGCGGTACAAAATGTATTTTATAGTGAAAAAATGATTTCTGTTGGGATTCACAACAGAGAATTTTTATAATACGGAGGAGAAAGTATATGGATGCTGCTATTTGGATACCAAAATGGCAAAAAGAATTGATGAGTTTCAAGGGAATAAAAAGCACTTTTATTATCGAAGGAAATATATCAGACATATACCCTTCCTTTCAGAAGGATGGAGAACTGTATAATTTGTCAGAGTTTTGTCCGCTGAACAGAATAATCGCGAGCATATTTGATTCCGAAGAAACAGCCGGCTTTTACAATCTTCAATATTGCGACCCTATTTTCGGTTTTTCCGATCCGTTAAACTTAAATCAAACTGCGGATATGGTTCGCTTATTTGAGGAAAAAACAGATGAAAAGCAAAAGGAAATTCAGGCGATTAATGGGAAAGATAAGCGCGAAAATCACAGCGGAATAAAAATGGTAAGAAATTCTGAAATTATTCGTACTTCAATGACTATGCAGTCAGGGAAAAATGATGGTGAAAAAAAATCTGTCGCAAACATCATTAATTTTGCATCCCGTTTCCTTTCTTCACCCGAAAATATGTCTATTGACGAAACAACATTCTTTTTAAATTTGTTGTATGCTTCAAACAACGCGATACGCGGCAATAAGTATATAAATACGTTAATACTGATTGTCAACAAGCTAAATGATATTCCCGCATGGTTCTTCCTGAACAACCCTAATGTGAGAACAATAACAATTCCAAATCCGGACAGGAACATAAGAAGCGCCTATATTGAGAAGAATTATAAAGTATTTAATGAAAATACCACGCCTGAAATGGCTAAAGTTCAGAGCAAATTCGCAGATTTGACAGAAGGTATGAAAATACTTGAACTCAGCGAATTACGCAGGCTTCACGATAAAAGCAACATCCCAACTGAAGAAATCGCGGATGTTGTCGCTATTTATAAATACGGTTTCAAAGAAAATAAATGGGCGCAAATCAAGGGTAAACTTACCGATGATATGCGCGGTATTATCGAAAAACGAGTTAAGGGCCAGGAACAGGCTATTGATAAAATTGTACGGGTTATAAAACGCGCCGTAGTAGGCTTATCCGGCATGCAGCATTCATCCAACACAAAGCCAAGAGGCATCTTGTTCCTTGCCGGGCCTACCGGAACAGGAAAAACCGAAATTGTTAAAACAGTGACGGAATTATTGTTTGAAGATGAAAAGGTTTTAATTCGGTTCGATATGAGCGAGTATACCGCGGAACACGCCGACCAAAAACTGTTCGGCGCGCCTCCGGGGTATGTGGGTTATGATAATGGCGGCCAATTAACAAACGCGGTAAAAAACAACCCTTTTTCAGTGCTGCTGTTTGATGAGATAGAAAAGGCTCATCCCAACATTATGGACAAGTTCCTGCAAATTTTGGAAGACGGCAGAATGACTGACGGGCAGGGGAATACCGTATATTTTACAGAAACATTGATATTTTTCACAAGCAATGTAGGAATATCAAGAGAGATTGTCGATTCGAATACGGGGAGGGTTATCGGGCGTGAAAACATCGTTTCTCCCGGTGAGCCTTACAATGTAATCCATGAAAAGGTTGAAGAAGCGATGAAAACCTATTTCAAGCCGGAAGTAATCAACCGTATCGGCGAAAATATTGTGGTGTTTAACTACATAAACCAATCGGCCTCGGAAGAAATCGCTAAATCGCAGATTGTCAGAATCAATAATAACTTGCAAAAAAACAATAAGATTAATATTGAGATTGATGAAGAAGCATACAACCTGCTATACAGTTTCTGCTGGCAGGATAAACCGAGAAGCAACGGCGGGCGCGGTATAGGTAATGTCATTGAAGAACAATACCTGAATCCCCTGGCTGAATTTATATTTGACAATAGCTGTCAGGAAAATAATACGATCAATGTAAAGGCAGAAAATAACCGCCTTATCCTTATAAAAAGGTAAACGGATGCTGGAAATTGCCTGTGTGGTGGAAGGCGGTGTAAAGTTTCCCGCAAACGATGACCGTGCCGCTATAAATAATAAACTTGTTACACAGGGCTCTTATTCGGAAACCGCCGAAACCACATGCCTGGTTGTAATTTGCGATGGTGTCGGCGGTGAGGCATTTGGCAACGAGGCTGCCGATATTGTGACGGATATTTTTTCTCGTCTAAGCGGAACACAATTAACTATTGATATAATAGAAGAATATATCATAAAAGCCAATGAAGCGGTTATAAACGCTCAAAAAACGGATTCCAGCCATTCAAAAATGTCAACCACTATCGCGGGGCTTTATATCAATGGAAGTGACTTTATTGCCTTTAATGTCGGCGATTCAAGAATATACAGATACCGTTCCTACATTACGCAAATCTCAAAGGATCATTCAATAAGGCAGGAACAAATTGATTTAGGCCTTGAGCCGAAGCCGTGGCAGGAAAACATCATTACACATTATATCGGCGGAACACACGCTGTCCCTGAAATAGTTGACGGTACCGGCAGAATTTTTGATAATGACATTTTTATTCTTTGCACCGATGGTGTTTGGGGTGTACTGGACGATGATGATTTTGAAAAGATATTATCTCAAAAAAACAAAATAGATGAATCATGTCAGGCTCTTATTGATTTGGCGCTTCAAAAAAAATCAAATGATAATCTAAGCATAATAATTGTCAGGAGGACTTAAAAATGGCCAACACGCTGCCTATGGCTGATAACAACACTCGTCCCATGGACCTGGAAAAAAGCAATAGGTTACTTTTAAGAGAAAATACCGTTTTTAAAGGTAAAGACGATACTTACGAAATTCAGGCTGATAACCATATCGGCACCGGCGGCGAATCACAGGTATATTTAGCGAAGCGCGTTTCTGACGGCGAACAAGTTGTTGCCAAGATATATGATGAATATGCGGATACTCCTTTAAGCCGCCGTAACAGAAAAAGGATTATTGGTTTTTTGACAAAAAACTCTGATTATAAAGAAACTCACATTATGCCCTTGCTGGACTATGGCGAAATTGATATGAAAAGCGACGATGGCGATGATTTTTTAAAACCCATTGATATTATCCCATACTGCAAAGAGGGTGAATTAAAGAAATGTGATTACAAAAAATTAAAAAATAAGGTTATCCCCGAAATTTTGCACGCTTTGAATTTATTGCATACTTCTAATCTGGTACATCGTGATATTAAGCCAAATAACATATATATGTTAAATGGCGAAGTTGTGATTGCTGATTTCGGAACATCAGGCGAAATTTCATCAAATGATAAGTTTGATTATATCGGCACCCAAAAAAAACGCGGTACTGTCGGATATACGGCGCCGGAAGTATGGCAAGGATATGCTGTCATTGCGTCGGACTATTATTCCTTTGGCTGCACAATCGCCACGCTCTATAAAGGCGAGCATGTATATCAAAGACTTATAGATGACTCAAAAAAAGATGATACACCAATAAAGAGGGCAATCAACGCCAAAGGACTCCCGCTTGAATGTCCTGATACAGAAGCTGATTTACAGGCTTTAGTTGATGCGCTTGTCATGACCAATGAAACCGTGCGCGCCGGATACAATGATATACTGCTTTGGATTAATAACTCCCAATCTTTTATAAGCGGCTGGAAACACAAGCGGCAGCAGGAAGATGAAACACCTGCACTTGGATTTAATTTCAGAGAAAAGATTTACAATAACGAAACCGAACTCACAAATGCCATGTTGGAGCAGTGGGAGGATGCGAAGCGTTATTTATATCGCGGTATAGTCGCGGACTTTTTTAAACAAAAAAATCCAACGCTGGCGGATAAAACAATAGATATTGTCGAAAAGGAAGCCACTCATAATGAGGACATGGGGCTGGCTATGTTTTTACACTACCTTAACACGACAGATAAACCAATATGCCCGGTATATTGGCGCGGGGATACTTACGGAAAATTATCTGACATTTCAACAGCTATAGAAAATAATGAAGCTGATGAAAACAGCATAACCACAATGCTTAAAGACAGATTTTTATCGTGGAAACTTAAGAATAGTAAAGAGAGTGCCGGCGAGGACACCATTAGCACTATAAAAGAAATCGAAGATATAGCCGCGACATACCCGCAATTGGGGTATTATGTCTTTATGTACGGATTTGCGCCTGCAAAGGAGGGAAGAAATCAGACATCCGACGAGATTTTTAAAAATCTCACGGAAAATGGCGATGATTGGTATAAAAAAGCCAAAGATATATTTAAAAATGACAGAACCTTTGCATATCTTTTTAATCTTGGATATAAAAATACTATTCTTACTGTTAAGGAAAAAATAACAGGAAAATTTATATCTGATGATAATATTTCTGATTTGATGTTGTTATATGGATTGTTTGAAAGCACCTGCGAAGACAAAACATCTGTGCGCGGACATTTTTTGTGTTATGGTCCGCAGTCATATCTTTTCTGGTTTCAACAAAATTTGCATATGTATTCGTTCAATTCAGCAGAGGCAAAAGAAATCGAGAAACGAATCAAAAATGTCAAGATTGACAAAACAATAAGCATAAACGATATTTTTAATGGTTTCTTGTCATTGGGGCAATTCTTAAAAGATTTTATGCGGTTATTTCAAAATAATTATCTATTGACATATATGGGCCTTCACACCGGCAAGGATACAACAGGAATAACGACTAAGTATACCGATGCTTTCTTTGCGGGTGATTTCTTCGGAATCAATGTTCCTGTTGGATACCTTAAAGTTATAGAAACGAAAGGATATAAGTACACGGGGGGGCCATGGAGCAAAAACGCCGGGAGGAACATCAATGAATACTGCTGAAGAAATGGGACTTGTAAAACAGGCTCAGTCAGAATTACAAGAACGTATTACGCAGACGAATAAAATATGCGATCAACTTAAGAAAAGTTATAGCGGTTATTCGTCAAATGTCGCTCAAATTTCTCTGTTGGTTGTATTAGGATTGCTTATACCGGTGTTAATTTGGACAATGTTTAATGTTGATATAATTTTAGAAATATTTTCAACACAGGATTATGATCGGGACTTGTTATTGGTTAAAGCGGCGTTAATAGGTGTATTTCTGTATATAGTTTTAAATATATATAAAAATATTATTCGTATTTTAAGAATTGCCGGAATTGACAGCCATATAATTAAGGTACGGAATATTGAAAAACATCTACAAACAAACCTGCAGAATCTTGGCAGTATTGCCGCCGATGTGGACAAACTTATCTTTGGCAGTGTTAATAAAAAATTTGAGCCTGAATACGATGTGGATGCAGATATTGCAAAGTATTCCAATATTGTAAAAACATACTCAAGTTCAGATAATGATTGGTTAAGTATTGCGCTGACAATAATGCATTGGCTATCAGGGGTTTTGTTTGTAAGTATTTTTCTGTTAATTAGTGCGCCCTTTACTGCTGGAAAATTCAGTGAATGGACGAATATTAAAGAATATGGCCTGACAGTTCTTGTGTATATAACGTCTTTTTTAATTTTATATATGATTTTACAAGAGTTGTTTACCAGGAATATTATAGTGCGTTTGCATAAAAAAATAAAAAGTATAATAGGCATTTTATTCATGATTGCCATTTGTGGTATTATATTTTATTCTTTCTATGTATCAGAAGATTCTGTTTTATTTAATGGTTTTAAATATGATACCTTATTAAATAACATTTTAAAAATAGCTATTGCATATGTACCATTGGTTGTTGGAGTAATTTTTTCATCCATTATATGTTTTATATGTGAAATCAGAAGCAAAATAATAAATATTCTTTATATAATTTGCATTTATGGAATATTATCATTATGCATTATGGGTTTAAAATCATTTTCAATTGATTATTATGGAAATTTCCGGGAGGCGATAATTGCACTATGTATACCTATTGCGATAGCGGCGTTTTGTTCATCAATAATATCTATAATTAGTAAAATAAAGAATAAAACATTCAGTTTTATTGTAATTGGCAGTGGTTTAGTTTATTTATTTACAATCCTTATGATAAGCATTGGAAATCATATTACTGAATATGCCATTTTTGCTGAATTTATAAAAATATTTGAAGGAATAAATAGAGTCATCCGGATTTTATTGGTTATAATAGATATAATAGTAGCAATCATAATAATATTTTCTACTGGTTTTAGGCTTGGCGGGATTATTGCTACAATTATATGTGCAATCATATTTTTTTATCTTTCAAAATTATTATGTTACGTGCTAACAAGTCTGATTATATTTATTTTAATAGCATTAATCCCCTTATTGCCAGGCTTAATTATTTTGCTTATCGCTTCACATGTCAATTCGCGTTTTTCAAAACAGTTACACATAACTTCAACTCTGATGCTTGTCGCCATATGCGTCGCCGGGTTTTTCATGGTAAAAAACAACCAGAACCTTCCCTCAAGGCTGTTTGCCTCTACCCAAACTGCTGCAGCAAAAAGTGTTACGGTAATTTCCGATGCGCTCAACCTCCGTGCCGGACCTTCGGGTAACGCGGAAATAGTAAAAGTTCTCTATAAAGGCGATGTCCTTACCGTAACCGGAGATGTTTCAGACGGCTGGATACCTGTAGAGCATGAAAACGCGAGGGGCTGGGTCAGTTCAGCATTTATTGAATAGGCCATAGCAAGCCATTCCGCATCCTTTGTTTCATTGGCAGCGCTTCGCGGGTGTAGCTCAGTAAGATGAACTATATTCGAAAGTCTGGTTTAATGCACCGATACTTGCCGCAGGGAGCTTCATTATAGCAGCGTACCCGCCTATAACAGGGGAACACGGCAGTCGGCGCCTGTCACCGTTGCGTTACCGTCCATAAAAACAGCCGCCCCGGCGTTCCCTCTGTCACCGTTGCGTTTCCTCGTTAATTCTTTCAAATGCCTGATTCATTCGTTCTTCGGCATTAAAGGAAGTCATTGGCGGAACTACAAGTTTTCCAGAGGGTACAGCCTGTTTGATTTCCTGAACAGTTAAGGTTTTACCTAACATAATCCAAAACGTACCGTCTTTTGTTTTTGCCTGATTCAACAATAGCGTCTGCATGGGGGTGTACTCATACACGCTGGTAATGGAGACGCCTTCTTCCTGATAAGACTCAGACTCACTTACATAGTAATCGGAAAAGACAGCGTTTATCTCCGCTGACAGCGAACGGGCAAGAGAACGGCGGGCGCGTTCCATTGCCAGGTACACAGCTTCTTCATCGTTGCCCAATTTGGCCGCGCCCGCGCCGCAAATGACATCTTCAGGCCCGGCATCAAAAACCCAGCCGGGAATATCATCCAGCGTAACGGCGTTTTTTATGTCAGGCCAATTCTCCATATTTGAGCGGAGTATTTCCATATCTGACTGAAGCGTTGCCGCAATATCGTCCTGCGCGGGCTTGCTACCGCTCAAATTTGCATTCGCTTTTGGAAGCTGAACCAGACACCACCACGCGCCGTTTTTATCTTTATAGCGCCTTATTACCCGTGAACCAATAAGAAATGTTGATGTAGTCGCCTGTGTAATATCGTATTGATCTTCCACCATAATACTGTAAACCTTCGCCGCCAACTGTCTGGCGATATCTGTTCTGGCGCGATCTTCCGCCAGTAGAATCGATTCCCCGTCTGATTCTGTTTTGGCAACTCCAATTCCCCACAGCGCATCTTCCGGCGGAAGGTCATTTACCCATACCGGTCTATCGGCTTCTGTTTTATCAAGCCCGGGCTTTTTATTGCCGCAGCCTGCAACCGTCATGGTGAACGCCAGCGCCATTAGCAACATTCCCAGGCAGAATTTTTTGTTTGTCATTTTTTCTCCTTGTGAAATACTAGCGGGTTTTGGAAGATAGCTCAAGTGGACTATAAAAAGATTCACACGGAGGCGCGAAGACGCAGAGGTCTATAGGTGATTCGTAAACCAGACACTGCTCTCCGCGCCCCTGCGAGAGGGAATTTAAAATTAAGTAAACGTCTATGGGGCCGGACAAGACTCAAATCTCCACATTGTATACTTTTTCGTACTTAATAATGTGGGTATTGGGGAAACCGTTTTCAGCCAGATACTGTTTCAGAAAAGCCTGGGATTTCGGTTCGCCGTGAACCAGAAAAATATTCTTCAGGCGCGATGTGTCCAGCGCTTTGAGCCAATTCAGCGTTTCCGCGTAATCGGCGTGGGCGCTGAACGCATTTATCTCTTCCACCTGTGCCCGCACTTTGAACCACTGCCCGTGAATCTTTACTTCTTTTTCCCGGTCGCGTATGCGGCGGCCCAAAGTATCTTCCGCCATATAGCCAACCGTCAGTATGGTGGTGTTGGGGTCCTGGATATTGTGGATAAGGTGATGCTGGATGCGGCCCGCTTCGCACATACCGTCGGCGGAAATAATAACCAGGGGGCCACTCCGGTCGTTCAGCGCCTTGGATTCGTCTACGCCGGTGGTAAAGTGCAGGCTGTTAAACCCAAACGGATTTTTATGATGTTTGATAAACGCGCTTTTTATTTCCTCATCATAACATTCGGGGTGTACCTGAAAAA
>JGI24698J34947_10001278_pt1 | contig 13183 bp, 13 predicted proteins | sample TergutMp193P3_FD_34947 | JGI IMG/M metagenome (IMG submission 34947)
GATGAAGACGGACTTCATTTTTTCTGAATTGGTTGAAAAGAAAATGGGAAAAATTATTCGTCATCTAGAGTTTATTCTCTCCAAATCCACTGTTAATGAATTTTTTATTTCATCGGAGGAAACACTTATTGATTTCCCTCGAAATAAACCGTTCATTTCATCCCAAAAATACATATAATAAGTATTCCGTTCAGGGACTTGGATATAAAATTGCCCTGAATCATCCGAGAATACCGTAAATCCAGGTGCGCTAAATCCAACACCGGAATTATCATTACGTGAATAAACTCCAACTGTAACTCCTGAAGCAGGCTCGCCTGTTTCTTTGGAGAGTACAGTCCCGCGAATAACGGCAAAATTGCTTTCCCTGTACATGTTTATATCTAACGAATCCCCAATTTCGTCCCGGCTAATAGTTATCTGTTTTTCTGTAAAATACCCATTGTTTTCAAAGCCGTCCTCATCGGTAAAGTAGATAGAATAAATATGTTGTTCAGTAGTCATGTATAATAAAAAACGTCCATCTTTATCAGTATCAGTATAAATGGAACTACTCGCAACCCTAATTCCCGCTATCGGTTCGCCTGTCTCTTCGGAGACGACTCTCCCTTGAACAGGAATCGTAAAACTATTTGGATCAGGTTGACGCAGTCCATACATAGCGTGAACCAAAAAAGGCATTGCTGTTACCCCCAAAGCTACATAGACTTTCCTAAGCGCCATGCGCAGTATTTCCAAAAATTTTTCCATGTTTTACTCCTTTATCTATTTTCTTTTCTCCAAATCCACTGTTAATGAATTTTTTATTTCATCGAAGGTAACACTTATTGATTTCCCTCGAAACAAACCGTTAATATCCACAAAGTCCATATAATAAGTATTCCGTTCAGGGACATGGATATAAAATTGTCCTGAATCATCCGAGATGACTATAAATCCAGATGCGCCAAATGCAACACCATCAGTAGAGCCAATGTAAACTCTAATTTCTGAAGCCGGCTCGCCTGTTTCTTTGGAGAATACAGTCCCGCGAATAACGGTAAAATTGCTTTCCCTGTACAAGTTTATCTCTAATGAATCCTCAATTTCGTCCCGGCTAATAGTTATATGTTTTTCTGTAAAATATCCATTGTTTTCAAAACCGTCTTTATCAATAAAGAAGATAGAGTAAGTATTATCTTCAGGAAGGTAGAAAAAAAAACGTCCATCGTTATCAGTATTAGTAGCAACAGTATTAAAAACATTAACATTATACCCAACATAAATTCCCGCTATCGGTTCGCCTGTCTCTTCGGAGACGACTCTCCCTTGAACCGGAATCGTAAAAATACGTGGATCAGGTTGAGGCATTCCATATCCAGCGTGAACCAAATATGGCATTGCTGTTACCCCTAAAGCTACATAGACTTTTCTAAGCACCATGCGCAGTTTTTCCAAAAATTTTTCCATGTTTTACCCCTTCACCTCTACTATTTTACGCCTGATCATTATTTTCAGCTAACAAAACGGCGTACTCAATTGCGCTTATCAAACTTAACTCGCTGGAAGAGCCTTGCCACGCCTGATCAAAAGCGGTTCCATGATCCACCGAGCTTCTTATAATTGGAAGCCCAAGGGTAATGTTTACCCCCTTAACAGCCTTCCATTTGCCCTTTTCCCTGTCATATTGAAAGCCGAGCAGTTTGAGCGGGATATGCCCCTGATCATGGTACATGGCGACGACTATATCGTACAGCCCTCCGTTTGCTTTGGCGAAAATCGTATCAGGTGGAATGGGGCCGTCAACATTTACGCCCCCTGCCCTCGCCTCTTCTATCGCCGGCGTTATCTCCTCAATTTCCTCCCTGCCGAACAAACCGTTCTCCCCCGAGTGTGGATTAAGCCCCGCGACCGCTACCCTCGGCTCCTTTATGCCGAGTTTTTTGCAGGTGTTATGCGCAATTTCTATCACCTTACGCACCCTGTCTTTTTTTACCCGCTCACATGCTTCTCTAAGAGAGACGTGAGTTGAAACATGCACCACGCGAAGATCGCCTTCGGCAAGCATCATGGAATAGTTTTTTGTCCCTGTAAGGTCTGCGTAAATTTCCGTGTGCCCCGCATAGTGATGGCCAGCAAGGTTGAGGGCTTCCTTGTTCAGCGCGTTTGTAACGGTAGCGTCAATTTCACCTGACATGGCAAGTTCAATTGCTTTTTTTACCGAAGTGAAAGCCGCGTCTCCGCTCATCGCGTCTACCATGCGGATTTTTAGTTTTTCAATTTGCACATTGTGAAGATCGTATACATCGATTGTCCCCAATTTGAAAAAACACTCCCCGATTGAAGAAACAGGGTGAACAACAATATCCTTTAACTTTACAGCTTCCCTTGCGGCTTTCTCAATAACCCCCGCGTCTCCTATGACAACGGGCCTGCAAATATCATAAACCCTCTCCTGAGACAGGGCCTTGACGCATAACTCTGGGCCGTTTCCTGAAGGGTCTCCCATCGTAATACCCAATATTGGTTTTTGTTTCATCATTCCCCCTTACAGATATATTTCATAATTTCAACTAACGTGTCTTTGTTTCCAAATCTGCCGCTCTTTGTAATGATATACCGGCCTTCGCAGTCTCCGCCCGTAATTTTTCCAACGGGGATACCGGGGCAGATTTCAGCTAACGGTTGTATCCCCGTTATTCCCAAGGACTTACATATTTCCAGCGTGGTATCCCCGCCTGTGGTGATCATGGACGGGAACCGGAAAGTTTCACATAACTTACCGGCAAGAGTCCCAAGAGCCGAGGAGATAGCGGCGGCTGCGGTATCGTCTTCTTGATTCCACGTAACGTTTCCTTCCGGTATTTGCGAATCAAACATACTCTGGACGGCGACGACGCAGAGGGCAGGCCCGCTTTCCATGACCCGAGACACTTCTTCAAACGCCAGCCGTACCGCTTCTTCACTTTTGCCATTTTCAACAAGATCAACTTTAAAGCGGATGGCAGGGACGGACAATGTTTGGCAAAGAGCCGCAATCTGGGATGAGGTCTCCCCCTGACGGGTTCCTGCAGCCACAAGCGCGGGGGTGCAGGGTTGTAAGAGCGGCTGTTTTATTTCCGTCTGCTTTTTTTCCATGTTATGCGCAATTTGGTTTGCCAGACCCGCGGCTCCCGCGAAGATAAGCGGTTTTCCCGTAACAGCGGAAAGACGGCTTATGACCTGCAAATCTTCATCCGTAACGGCATCGGCTACAAAAACCTGTACCCCTTTTTTATTTCTGGCAAGGACATATTCCGCCGTCTGAGCACAGCCCTGCCTGATTACTTCCAGCGGAATGTTATCCGCCTTTTTTTTCATGCTGTCGGCGAAAAGATCGACCGCGTTGATTGCCGCCTGCCCTGCCCTGCCCGACTTTAGAATACCGTCCTGTACAACGCTCCTGTTGGCGGGAAAGGAAGGAGCCGCAACCGCCAGAGGTATTTCAAGCTCATCCATTACCGCCTCAAGTTCCGGCCCCGGATTTCCCCTCAACACTGAATCGACCTTTTTATAAAAAAGCCCTTCCAGCCCTGCCGACCTTAACCGCTGTACGAGACTCCCAACTTCCCGGTAAGCGTCTTTTGGGCTCATTGTGCGGGTGTCGGAGTTGAACGAAAGTATATCGAAGCCGTTATATATAGAAGATTCACGAAACATAGAGTCGATAACAACCAGCGCGGGGCTTCCATGTTTGACAAACTGAATTGCCGTGTCGTTCGCTCCTGTAAGGTCATCGGCTATAATCATGATCCGGTTTTCTTTCATAAAACTATTGTATCACAGTTATCGTAACGGCGACACCTTTTCTATCTTTACGCATGGACATATAATAATTTTATGTGGCATCCGAAAACGATAGAGTTCGATAACCGAATGAAAAAACTCTTTGACGAAGTTGATAATTATATTGAGGACATCTACGGCGGAAGGTACAAACTGCACCCCGTAAGACCCGAACGAGGCAAAACGTCAAACCCGGAAGCGGACGGCCTTTTCAACATAGGCGCGAACTTTACGCCGGGCTTCGGCTCCGAACTGGGACGCGGTTATCTGATAGACGTGGCAATGTCTACTCTTGAAAAAGTTGATGAAGACGTACGGCGCGAAATATACGAAGCGGCCGCCGAAAAAGTAAAAGAGCTCCTGCCCATTCACTTTCCAGAACGTGAACTTACCGTCAGGCGCGACAGAAACCATTTCAAGATTCAGGGCGACTTCAGCCTTGGAAACATTTAATTCAAGTTAAGGGGGAGTAAATGACAAAGTATTGGTATCAGGAGAATCTCAGGTTTTTGCAGACCGTTTTACGCGAGATTGACATTGTCGATTATGACGCGGCGGGTGTTGTAAATTACATGAAGGAAGTTAACGCCAATACGCTGGTGGTAAACGCCGGTGGAGTGATTGATTTTTTCAAACACGATTTGGAGATGGCAAACCTTAACCGTTTTTACAAGGACGAAATACTGCCTGACATTTGCAGTGAAATTCACAAGGCGGGTATGCGCGTAATTACCCGTGTGGATTTCAGAGGGCCGGAGCCCAGGAGGTACAACCTTCATCCTGACTGGTTTGCCGTCGATCAGGACGGAAACCCAAAGATAGCGAGCTACTTTAAGGGAGCTGTCATTTATCAGCCGTGCTACAATTCCCCCTACACAAACGAACACGCGGTAAATTTTATTGATTATCTTTTAACACATTACGAGCTTGACGGTATCTGGCAAAACTCACTTGGATTTGACAATTCGCCCTGCTACTGCAAAAGGTGCAAAGACATCTACCGAAAAGAAACGGGAAAAGAAATCCCGCGCCTTCCCGGAGGGCCGAACGATCTTGGTGCGCTGGATACTCCCGCCTTTGGCGAATACCGTATCTGGAAAGCAAAACACGCTGACGAACACATTGAACGTCTGAGAAAGACGGTAAAAAAGTACGGCGAAGAGAAGGCCTATTGCGCCGAGATTTTCGATCTGTACAGCGATTCATTTTCACGTAACACGGGGATAGATCACAACAACGCCAAAAAGAGCTTTGATTTTATTGTAAGCTGTGTATTCCTCGCCAAGAGCCACACAGCCGGGGACAGGACATGGGATATTATCAACAATTCCGCGACGACAATCCGGTTCTCACGGGCACTTGATCCAAAAAAACAGCCCGTTATAGTTACCGGAGGCAACGGAACCCGCTGGCGTTATGTGAAAGACCCCGCCCTTGAAACCCGGCTCTGGCTGTGGCAGATAGCAGGCGCGGGAGGCGGTATCTGGAACTGTTACTTTAACGGACAGCATCCTGCCCGCACCCATGACCGACGCGCCGCTTATAGTGAAAAAGACATCTACACATATCTTGCACATAACAGTGCCATTATTTCAGATACGGTTCCATCCATAGATGTAGCGATTTATTACTCCAACGCCACAAAGGATCGGCTTTTAAAACAGGATGAAGCAAAAGACGATTACGGCGTTTATATCAGGGGCATCGAAAGGGTGCTTCTGGAAAATCACATTCAGTACGGATTCATACCCGACACGGAGTTTTCCAAAGGTAAACTAAAAAATGTTAAAGCGCTCCTGCTTCCCAACACGGCGTATATTTCAGATGAGCATATTGAAATTATCCGCGAATACGTCAGGAACGGAGGCGGGCTTATCGCCTCCCGCAAGGTTTCGCTTTTTGATGAAAGGGGAAATGCACGTAACGACTTCGGTCTTGGAGACGTACTCGGCGTGGGCTTTACCGGGCTGTCCATCGACACGTCCTATGACACCTACCAGTTGATCCGCGACAGAGACAATCCGGTTCTCAAAGACGTAGGCGACACCGATGTGCTAATCAACGGCGGTTCATCTGTCCTTGTGAATTTGGTCAATAATGATTACAAAGCCGCCGCCACACACATCCCGATCATCCACAACCAACCGCCTGAGTACGCGTGGATTCCCGATATGAAAACGGACTTCCCAACCATCGTTAGCGGAAATTACGGCAAGGGAAAGACAGTTTATTTTTCCAATGCCATAGAAGCCCTCTGTTTTACCAACGGCCATGAGGACTACACCGAGATTTACAAAAACGCGTTGGACTACGTTACCGGCGCTGACTATCTTATAAAAGCAAAAGCTCCAAGGAGCGTCCACATCAGCGTTATCGAACAACAAAACGATCCCAACCATCTTGTGATTGCAATGGTGAACACCACAGGCACTTCCCAGAGGCCGGTGAAGGAAGTAGTTCCCGTCCCTGTCGAGATTCGCGTCCCCCTGCGGGGAAGAACATTGAAAGCGTCAAATGTGCTCTGGGGCGATGGCGTAAAAGTTTGCGCGGAAAGAGACGCGGTACTTATCACGGTAGACGCTCTTTACGAGTTTGCCAGCGTGGAGTTGTCGTTGAATTAAATTAACATGAGGGGTTACCGCATTCTTAATCACTGTAAATAATCCCTACTCTGCTGGGAAAAGCGGTTCTGCCTATTGTTGTCTCTCTTGAAACTGTAACAGTTCTTAGATTATTGCATTGAAAAAAAGCTCCATTCCCGATAAAAATAACACTTGTAGGTATGGTTACGCTTGTAAGGCTGCTGCACCATTCAAATGCGCTATCCCCGATAGAAGTAACGCTTTCAGGAATATTATAGGCACTTTCCTGTTTGCCATTAGGGTATTGAATAAGAACAGTTTGCTGTCTGTTAAATAGAATCCCTCCTTTGCTGGAATAGACAGGGTTTTCTGTATCTACAATTATGTCCGGCAGTTTTAAACAGTAGGCAAATGCTCTATCCCCGATAGAGGTAACGCTTGCGGGTATGGTTATGCTTGTAAGGCTGCTACACCATTCAAATGCGCTATCTCCAATAGAGGCAACGCCTGCAAGTATGGTTATGCTTGTAAGCCTATCACAACTGGAAAATGCGCTATCTCCAATAGAGGTAACGCCTGAAGGTATTGTTATGCTTGTAAGCCTATCACAATTGGAAAATGCGCTATCCCCGATAAAGGTAAGGCCTGCGGGCAGGGTTATGCTTGTAAGGCTTTTGCACCATTCAAATGCGTTATTCCCGATAAAGGTAACGCCTGCGGGTATTGTTATGCTTGTAAGGCTTTCGCAGACGTAAAATGCGCTATCCCCAATAGAGGTAACGCTTTCAGGAATATTATAAACGCTTCCCCGTTTGCTAACAGGGTATTTAATAAGAGCGCTTATATCTTTGTTAAATAAAACCCCCTCCAAACTTGAATAGGCTGGATTCTGTACGTCAACTGTTATGCTTGTAATTTCGTGGCACTCGTAAAATACGTTATCCCCAATAGAGATAACGCCTGCGGGTATTGTTATGCTTGTAAGTCTCCAGCAATCTGAAAATGCGCCATCCCCAATAGAGGTAACGCTTGCGGGCATGGTTATGCCTGTAAGTCTCGTGCACCCTGAAAATGCGTTGTTCCCGATAGAGGTAACGCCCGCAGGCATAGTTATGCTTGTAAGTAGTCCGCTCCCTGAAAATGCGCCATCCCCGATAGAGACAACACTTTCAGGAATATTATAATATCTTTCCTTTTTAGGGTATCGAACAAGAACAGTTTGCTGTTTGTTAAATAGAACCCCATCTAAACTTGAATACGCATTGTTCTGATTGTCTACTGTTATACTAAGGTCGCCGCATTCTAAAAATGCGCCATACCCGATAGAGGTAACGCCTGCGGGTATGGTTATGCTTGTAAGACTGCTACAACCATAAAATGCTCTATCCCCAATAGAGGCAACGCCTGAGGGTATGGTTATGCTTGTAAGGCTGGTACACCTTCCAAAAGCGATATCCCCAATAGATGTAACGCTTGCGGGTATGCTTACGCTTGTAAGGCTGGTACACCTAAGAAACGCGTTATCCCCTATAGAGGTAACGCCTGAGGGTATGGTTATGCTTGTAAGGCTCCAGCAATCTAAAAATGCTCTATCCCCGATAGAGGTAACGCCATTGGGTATGGTTACATGGCTCGCGTTTCCATTGTATTTTACCAGCGTTGTCCCATCTATCTCAAAACCCTGGCCAAAGAGCGAAACAGCGGGAGAAATACAAATGAGCAACAGGATTGCAAGCAATAATGAACAGACATTTTTCATAAATGCTCCTTGTTCCCATTACGGGATAATTCATTATGGAAAATTAATGGGAGAAAAATCGCTTTTTTCGTTAATATATAACCCGACATTTCTTTACCGTTCACGGCTCTCTCTTATTGCGTCAAGAATGTCATCCATTGTAACATTCGCTTCTATTGCTTTTATGTCTTCTAAAGGGGATTTCCCATCTCTTTTATTTTCCTGCATAGAGACTAATTTGAATTTACTTCCATCCTTTCGTGAAATTATTACTTCTTCTTTTAATGCAGTATTAAATACTGTTGCCAAATTCTGCCGTGCTTCCGAATAATTATAAACTTTCATTTTTATTCCCCCGCTTCCGCTGTTTTCTCTGGAATATTTATTCCCATATCCAATCCAACTTTTTTCATTAACTTATCAAATGTTATCAACGGCAATTTAAGCCTATAGGCTGTTTCCAAATAATACGCATCATAGGCATATATATTGTACTTACAGGCAATTTTTAACGCTTTCTCAATATCAACTCTGATATTTCTTATGGGTATTGAAATATAAGTTTTATACGCTTCCAATAACCTTCCTTCGGTGATTTTTCGTTTCTTAAACAAATTAATAAGGGCATTACCAATCTCAAATGAAATGACTTCAGGAGCCAGCAGTACGGCATTTCCCGTTAGTTTAATAACTTTACCCCTGTTTGGTTCATTGAGAATTACCGCCATTATCGCGCTTGCATCCAATAATATATCCATAAGGTACAATATACATTTGTATTGTTCTTTTGTCAAGACAAAAGTAAAACACACAAGACGACTCCGGCACTTCCGTTCCCGTCGAGATTTGCGTCCCCCTGCGGGGAAGAACTTTGAGAGCGTCAAATGTACTTTGGGGCGAGGACGGTTGGCGCAGGAGGAGGCGTGGGAATAAGCGAAGCGTATACTTTCCTGTTAAGCGCAGTACGCCGCTTTTATTCGTGTTGAGGGGTTTAATACCCCGCCGAACCGTAGGTTCGATTTTAGGGCGGGGTTGTTGATTTTTTTATTCAATAATGTTCTCTCCTACCATCCAACACAACGGTTTCATATAATGCCGTATTACAATTATCCATGTTTTTTTTATCTTTTATATGATCTCTGAAATAGTAAGTTATACCGCTATCTATCTTGTTAATAACGTTTTTTAATGTTTCTCTTACGTCTATAATATATTCTGAATATACTTCTTCTACATCCCATCTGTTATTGCCTTCTAAATACATTCTATATGATTTTATATCAGAATCTGCATCCAATACCCATGCCCCTTCTGAATAAAATGACATATCTGTACCATAAAAACTTAATGTATGATATTCCTCACTATCTATAAAAAGCACATAATAACTGTGTGTCAATAACTTTGTACGCTTAAACTGAAAATTTATTACTGTTCTAACAAAAACTTTAATCGAATAATTTCTATATGAATCAATTATATTTTCTAAATATTTTTTTACATACGGCTCATTTTTTAAATTAGATTCTCCATTATCATCATCAATTGAAATTAAATATAGCCCGGCCCGCATACTTGAACATGAATTCAAATATAAACTGTTTAATAACATTATCCCGCAAAAAATACCCATTATTCTGCCCAACTTATGTACTCCAATTATTCAAGATTTTTATTCTTGACGTATTGCGCTTAACGTTCCAGGTATACGACGGTTTGACGGCCCTAGTCTTTGCTACGCAAAGCCCTTATCCGGGTTGGCAAACTGTGTGTGGTGGGAGGTAATTAAAGTATTCGTGCCTGACGGTGGAAAAATCAACATTTAATTATATTATTTCCCTTTTTTTGTTGTTTACAGGGGAGCCCAAGACCGTCGTTTCAGCCTTGCCTCCCCTGAGCGGGTCATCCGCTGTTTGTTGTAAAATTTACCATTCTTTTACAATACTGTCAAGGAAAATCGTTTTTTTCGTTATTATATCGCAAAATCAACAACTCCGTACTAAAGGACTATACTTGACCTACAATTAATCAACAACCTTAAAGGGCGGGGTATTAAACCTCTCAACACGAATGAGCCTCCGCGGAGCAGAGCTCCACGGTATCTTCAACGTTGAGTTGTATTTACGCGGAGGCTCGTTCGTAAGGAAATTTATTATACCGTCTGGTTTAATACCAAATTCTTACAAGCCGAAACTGTTTTCAGCCGGAGCAAAACTCCGGGGTATTAAACCAGACTTTCGAATAAATACAACTTATCTCCAAAAGATTCTGCGCAAAGATGCGGAGGCGCAGAGAACTGCTGTCCGTAGGACAGCTGCTGTCCACAGGACAGCTTGGAGAAGAGGGTTGAGGGAAGAGGTTCACGCTGCCTGTAGTGTCGTTAGGTGTAATACGACATTACAGGATTCGCGCACTGTCAGCAACCTAAAGGTTGCCTTGCCTTTATTCATCATAGCTACGTTTCCTTGTGCTACAACGTGCTGAATCACTGATCTACACAGCTACGCTGTGAGTTTTGTTGTTGTCTGATACCTTAGCGTGAGCCTTGGGAAATACAGATCGAGTGTTTGGCATTGTGGGCGTTACTCTGGATGTACTTTAGACTTGTTCGGGAACCCGGTTGGTTCCCTCACAGTCTTGCATTTTTTCGGGCTTGACTTTTTCAAAGTCAGCCCTGCAAAAATGCGGTTTTTATATGGAAGTTGTTCAGAAACTGAAGTTTCCGAACAACTCTTTTATATTATTTCACGTAATTTGTTAAGCATTTCCAAGCCAAAGTTTTTTGAAATCCTTTTGTTAAATTTTATCGTATCCAACGTTTTTTTGTGCCCGATAAGGAAAAATGCGAAGCATTTTTACGGGCGCAAAAAAATGTGCTGGAGTGAGCCGTGGGAAGCGAAGCTGACCTAGCGAACGGAAGCCGAGGGGCTTAGACCCGAAGCATATACAATCTTGTTAGGCGATGTTTTTCTTGCTGTCCATATTTTTTATTGCCCATATTACTGCTTCAAATCCCCAATATGCCCATGTCCCATATTTATTATTTTTTTTTGTTATTATCGAAAGTGGTTCAAAAACTAATCCGATAAAATATCGCACAATTGGTTTATACCCAGCATTCTTGTATATTATTGTCATATTGTTTTTTTCCAATATTTTTACTATCTCCTCAATATTCGGCGGCTTTGATTGATGTGTCTTATCATCATAATAATTTAAGGTTCCTTTCCTTGCAGGAAAACTTATGCTTCTTTCCGATGGAAAAGCTAAATACATTTTTCCATTATTTTTTAACGCTTTTGCCATGGCAACCACTGTTTTTGCTCTATCATTACAATGCTCCAAATTATGTGATGAAAAAACCGTATCGTAATATCCTTCCATGTTTTCTATTGTTTCAACAAAATGTTCTGGCGTACTTTGAATATATTTATTCACCGCATCATGTAATGAAGGATTATATGCTATAATATCCAAGGCAACATAATTTATATCTGGCAATACACTTCTTATGTATGAGCAGATTGATCCACATCCTACATCCAAAAAATTCCCTTGAGTATTTACAGTTTTGAGAAAATTGTAATATCCATATTTTGGATCAATTATTTTTTTGATCTTTTCTTTAATCCAACTTCCTATTCGCATAACAACCTTCCGGTTATATGCCAATGATTTTTTTCTTGATTTTAATAAAATTCAAGAAAAATGGCACATAACTCTATTTTAGCTACTTCTGCTTGCCACAAATTCCATATTAGAGGCTAAATGCTTTAATATCGTATTCTGGCATAGCCAATTATCAATGTTTTCAATTTTCCTAAAATCAGAAACTTTTGATTTTAGCGGAAGCATGTCCCTATACCATGAATCAATTAGATTCATTTTTGAGCCTTCCAATAATTGCCTTACAATATTATTATCATAGAGGTGATCGTGATAATTATCCCCTTTCATGTGGATTACTTTGTTTCTCCATGAATATTTATTCGGCAACCAAAAACAAAAAAATAAACCGGTTGCTTTAAGCACCCTGTTTATTTCAATCAATGATTCTTTATCATAGGGCACATGCTCCAAAACCCCAAAACTTAACACAATATCAAAACTTTCATTAGGGAAAGGTAAAATATATCCATGCTTTAACGGTACAACATTTATTTTCGCAAAATCGGCTATTGGGGTATATTGTCCAAATGATGAATCGGCATGATCCAAAGTTTCTATATCACAACTTGTTACATCTATATTTCTTTTTTTTAAGAGGTATGACACTTGGCATTTTCCACAGCCCCAATCCAAAACTGAAAAATTATGTTTGCCAAACCATTCACGGGAAAACGCTAATAAATATTCAACAAGATAAATATGCATATTTTGCACCAATGGATTTTTCAAGAATTCGTAGGTTTGTTCAGCCTTTTTCAATTCGGAAGTTTGTCTTATATCAACAATTTCTGCCAATTCACTATCGTAAGGAAAATACTTTGCAAAATATTCCCGACGAATGTCTTTAGGGTTAAATCCTATATTTTTTCCCGCCATAACAACCTCCGAAACGTTATTACGACAGCATGTTTGCCGCCGTTACCATTATTCCAGAGATGTTCAGGAATAATGGCACATAACTATATTCCTATCAAATTCATAATTATTATTCTCACAAAAAATACTAACCCTTACTCGTTATGTGAAAACAATAAAAATACACAGGCATACATTCCCTCTCTATACCTAAAAATGAGATGTCTACTAACACATAGTCCCTGAAATAAACGTTAAGCCAATACTTGTTTATAACATTCGCTACAAAAAAAGGATTTGCGATGTTATGCTTGGCGCTGTAAAGATTGTTTACATTTTCATCCTCCTAATATTAAACATTCGCGTACAACGCCCACCGGCATATAAACAACCTCTAGGCGGTTTTCGAGTAAGGAAGCCCCGTAACGCGCCTGCACTACAGACAGACTTTGAACGGAGAAATGTGAATTGAGAGGCAGATAAACTGCCGGCTTTAGTTTTGCTTGCTTTCCGGTTACTGACGCGGTAAGTTAAT
>JGI24698J34947_10001279_pt1 | contig 13176 bp, 10 predicted proteins | sample TergutMp193P3_FD_34947 | JGI IMG/M metagenome (IMG submission 34947)
AGTTCCCTTGCCACATGCGAACCTATATAACCGGCTCCGCCTATAACTGCAATCTTCATCTGCTCAAAATCCTTGCGATATTATGAAGTTGAATTCCATTGTGCCTACGCTCGGAGCATCATAGCCGCCAAATTCGCCGGGGTCAAGAGGCCATGCAAAATCAAAACCGATAATGCCGAGCATTGGAACCATAACACGGAAACCAAATCCAAAATCGCGTTTAAGCGAGGAAATGTCCCAGTCGCGAAGCGGAGAACCTATGTCTTTGCTAACCTTTTGGTATGGTAAATAAGTATCGCCAAATACATTTCCCGCATCAAAGAAGAACGGCAGCAAATAGAAAAGGTTGGGAGAAATAGGCCAAGTTAATTCCGCGCCAAAATACTGGTAGCTGCGCCCTAGCCTGTATGCTCCTAGAGAACCTGCACTATAACCACGCATTAAACCTCTGTAGCCAAGTGCTCCGCCCATTCGGTAAAGAGTGCGGTATTGAAGAGAACTTCCGGTAATAACACCGAATTCATTTGTTACGCCGAGAGCCAGTTTATCGGAATAAAGCGGGAACCACCATTTAATGCTGAGTTCCGTTTGCAAAAAGCTGAAATCTCCTCTCAAGAAATTCGGAATTGCCCAAGATGCAGAGGCTACATAGCGAGAACCTTCGGTCGGGAAAATAGGCAGATTCTTATCATCTCTGATTATAACAAAATCAAGAGAGGCTTCGATTCCGGTGTAGCGAACAAGACCGCCGGGGTTTTCTCCTTGTAGATTTTTTTGCCAGCTAATTCCGGTCTGTGCATAAAAATAATCGTCTGGCCATGTGAGTCTGCGCCCTATATAAACACTGCCTCCGTAGCGGGTAACATCATAGCCGGAGTAGCCATTCCACCAAGAATAATTCAAGGATGCTCCGATTTTTGTAGGGGTATCAAAAAGCCAAGGTTCGGCAAAACCCACCATTATGCTCTTTTTATCAATTCCGTATTCGGCACTCATATTTGCCGCTTGGCCGTCTCCCATGCAACAATTAGGGATAGAAAGGCTTAGCGTAAATACCAAACCGTCAGCTTGGCTGTATGCTGCGCCGGCACCGAATTGCCCTGTTCCGGCCTCACGCTCGGAAACCGCAAAAATCAAGTCAACATCCTGCTCTCCGGCCGGTTGAATATCGGGCAGAACATTATCAAAATAGTTCAACTGCATTATATCCCTAAAGCTGCGTTCCAAAAGGGATTGCCTGTAAGTATCGCCGGGGTATAGTTTTATTTCCCTGCGAATAACCTTGTCTTTTGTTTTTGTGTTGCCTCTTATATGAACCCTGTGTATTTGCGCAGGCAAACCTTCTCGCATGGCAAAGGTTAAATTTACAACGGAATCGTTCACAAAAATTCTTGTCTCTTCCATTTGCACAAACAAATAACCGTCTTCCCTGTATGAATTTAAAATGGCCTTTTTGGTGGAATCGTATTGATAGTAGTCAAAAACTTTTCCGCTATCAAGGCGAACCTGCGACTGCAAATACAAGGTTGGCAAAACCTCGTTGCCGGTGAAATACACCTTGCCAGCATAATATTTTCTGCCCTCTTTAATCTTTATGTTTATGTGAACATAACTTGCGGTGTTTACGCTATCGTACTGCATGAGCGTGGGTATGGTTTCTTCCAGCGAATAACGGGCTAAAAGCCGGTCTTCATATGCGGTGCGTTTTTTTATCGCAAGCAAACTGTCTATGCGGGGGTTTTTCCAAACCTTGCCCTTTAAGCTCTTTATCCATTCTTTTCTGATTGTGCTGTAGGTTATTATGTTGTTCAAAATATCCGCAACTTGTTTTTCATTTTGCACATTTGGCAGCGGGAAAGCCTGATGGTTACCCATTTTAGCCCTGTATTCCTTATAATAGTGCGAAGACATGGCAAGGGCCCGGCCCGCCAAATAATGCAGAGGATTTTCCTTATCCAATAAACTTTTGTTAAATTGGAAGTAAAGAAGCTGTGGGCTGGAGCCTTTGCGAGCCATGCGTCCTAAATAGAAACGGCAACTGGAATCCGGCAAATAAGCGGCGTTGTATTCTAAAAGTTCCGCATCCAAAAAGCCGTGGCGTCTTGCGGCGTTTATAACGGAATCCCGGTCTGAATTAAAAACATCCATTTTAAAGTCCCCGCCTCCCCACCAGGAATCGGTTTTTGTCTGCATACGGTCTAAAATTTCTTCTTTCGGCACATCATCGTTGCCGGAAATAGAGATAGAGTCAACCTTAACCTTGTTGCCCTCGCTTACATATATAATAACCTTGTTTTTGTGTTCCTCAACAGGAACCTCCTCTACCCATGCCTCAGCGAGCAAATATCCCTGTGAGCGGTAGTGGCTCAAAATAGCTTGCCTGTCGCGTTCCAGGTCGCTTTTGCTATAAACATCGCCTGAAACTATTCGAGTTTTCAATCTTAGCTCGTCTTCTGTCACATCATCGTTGCCTTCTATGAGCAGGGTATCCAGGGCCGGTTGCTCGCTCACTTCAAAAACCAAATCTACATCACCGTTTTCACCGTATCTCGCATAGGCTCTAACATCGTCAAACTTTCCGGTTTCATAAAGGGATTCAATGGATTTTTTTACCTGTTCTGCCAAAGCAGATGGGGAATACTTTACATTTTCCTTTAAAGATATGCGGGATTTAAACATGGACGGTTCCGTATATAAAGCACCTTCTATGCTTATACTGCCAACTCGGTTATCATCCGAGGCGTTCAGAGGCATATCTACGAACTGCGCAAAGGCAACCGTACACAAAAACAGAAATAATGGTGTTTTGAAAAACATTGGGAACAATAATATAGTAAACAACATTGTTACCTGTTTCGCCACGATATTCGCCGAAAGTTTTATTATATTTGCAATAATGAACCTAAAAAGGAGCTGTGTAAGGCACACCGTCCTAATGCCACTTGAATTTACCGACCTAACAGAGCGAAGACAAATGCTTTTTAAAAGGGCAGCGGCTCTGCGTACCAAGCATTTTTGCCTGGTTTTGGAAGATTTCTTTGACCCCCACAATATATCCGCTGTTATTCGTACATCAGAGATTTTTGGCTTGCAAAATGTGCATATAATAGAAGAAGACAACGCTTACAAAACGAATAAGGCTATTCTTAAAGGCTCGTTAAAATGGCTAAATACTTTTGTTTACGGCAAAAGGGCAACTGCTTTGAGCGAGTTAAAAAAACAGGGTTATAAAATAGCCGTAGCAAGCACCCATGCGAGCAAGCCCCTGCCTGAACTGGATTTGTCTAAACCTACGGCATTTTATCTGGGAGCGGAATCTCGCGGCAACCACCCAGATACTCTGGCACAGGCAGACGAGCATTTTATTTTGCCCCAATACGGATTAACGGAAAGTTTAAATGTTTCTGTTGCGGCGGGTGTTTTGCTCGCACATTTGGATTTATATATGCAAAGCCAAGGCAGGGAAAAGTTTTCCATCTCTAAAGAGGAGCAGAAAGCCCTGATTTTGGAATGGCGGAACAGGCATTTGTTCGGAAATGAGAAATTCAATCCGGTTCAGCGTCTCTAAGGCGGGAAAAATATATAAGCTATGGTTATAGCTGCTATAACCCCCGCTACATCTGCTGCCAGCCCGCAAAAAACCGCATGTCTGGTTTTGCGAACCGCAACGGAGCCAAAATAAACCGCTATTATATAAAACGTAGTGTCTGTTGTTCCTTGAAACATGCAGCTCAAACGCCCCGCAAAGCTATCTGCGCCGTATTGCTGCATGGCATCAACCATCATTCCGCGCGCTCCGCTGCCCGAAAGTGGCTTCATAATTGCGGTTGGCAAGCCCGGCACAACATCTGTCGGAATGCCGCAAAAATTAAAGGCAACTACAATTCCATCCATTATCAAATCCATTGCGCCGCTTGCCCTGAAAGCTGCTATCCCCGCCAAAATTGCGATTAAGTACGGTATTATAATAACGGCAGTGGAAAAACCTTCTTTTGCTCCCTCAACAAAGGCATCAAAAGGCATGATTTTTTTTATTGCGGATAAAATTAAAAAGAACATTACAATGGCAAATAAAATTATGCCGCCCAAAAATGCGCTTGCAATCCCCATTTCCTCTGCCGAAAGCATGGAAAAATACCAGAGAGAGCCGAGTACAGCAGCACTAAGGCCAACAAACCATGATATAAAAACCACATTTTTTATTTCAATCTTCTGAAAAAAAGCGGTGACCAAAATTCCAACCACGGTGCTGAAAAATGTCGCAAACAAAATAGGCAAAAAAATATCTGCGGGGTTTGCCGCTCCGAGCTTTGCCCTGTAAGTCATTATGGTAACGGGAATCAGGGTTAAACCGCTTGCATTTAAAACCAAAAATAGAATTTGAGCGTCGCTTGCGGTGTCTTTTTTAGGGTTTATTTCCTGCAATTCCTTCATGGCTTTTAAGCCAAGGGGGGTAGCGGCGTTGTCTAATCCGAGCATATTTGCACTTATATTCATCAACATGCTGCCCATTGCCGGGTGATTTGCCGGAACGCTGGGAAAAAGCCTTTTGAGCAAAGGAGAAACCAGTTTGGCAAGCATTTGAACCGCCCCTGCCCTTTCCCCGATTTTCATTATTCCAAGCCAAAAAGCGAGGATGCCGGTTAAACCGATGGCTATTTCAAAAGCTGTTTTTGACATATCAAAAACGCTTTGCATAACCGTATTGAAAATTCCGCTATTACCCGAATAAAGCCACTGAGCGAAACAAGCTACAAATGCGCCCAAAAAAAAGAGAAGCCAAACAACGTTGAGGAACACTGGGGCTAATTTAGAAAAAAATGCAGAAAAACGTCAACAATTGTTTGCAAAATGCAGAAAGATAAATTTTTTTTCCTTTAAAATGCGTCTAAGTATATAGAAAAAATAGGAGGTTTCTATGCAAAAGCGTTTTTGTGTTTTGCTATTCACGGCTTGCGGTTTGTGGGCTATGGTAATTACGTTGTTCGTTGCAGCTTGCAGTAGCGGCTCGGGCGGGAATGAGGAACAGAGCGACGGAACCGTTAAACTGGTTCTGGGTAAGCTCCAGGTTCCGCTTTTTGACAGTATTTCCGTTTGTGTGACGGCCACAGATATGAAAACTTTGCACGTATCTGCAAGTTCTGTCAACGACAATGTAAAAATAGAGGGTATCCCGCTTGGGGAAAACCGGAAATTTGAGGTGAAAGTATATGCAGATGGCGGAAAAGAGGTTCTAAAAGGCGAGGCTGCCGCAGACATAATCGCAAACCAAACCGTCACCATTTCTATATCCTTAACGGCCCTATACGGCTTTTTAAGGATTGAAGTCCCGCTTGGATTGACAAATAGCGCAAATATCCATTCCGGGATATTATCGCTTTTGGATTCTTTGGAATTTCCAATGCAATTTGAAGCCGGCAAGGGGATTTTTAATACCGGCGCACTGCCTTTAAACCAAACTTTTACTTTAAATTTGGAACTTATGGATAGTACCGGTTATCCATTGTTTTTAGGGGAAAAACAGATAACGCTTCTCTCAATTACGCAAACCGAAACCATACAGTTGCAGTCAAACACAGGTTCTGCTGTTTTAGAACTGGAGGCCAGTTTAGACGGACCAATGCAGATTTTGGCAATGCTTCCATCCACTTCTAGGCCGCCTGAGAACTACGGGGATTTATTTTTCACGGAAATTTTCGTATATGGAACGGGAACTGAGTATATGGAAATTTACAACGCAACTTTAGATACTCTGGAACTTTCAGGTTGCCGTATAGCACGAAGCAAAAGCGAAACTTCAGCAACCAATAGAGTTCTTATGTCTAGTATGTCGGATATACCGAAAAATTTAATTTTGCCGCCTATGGAATATCTTTTACTTGGCCTTGACGGCGTTACCAATGCAGATTTTAATTATAAAAGTTTCGTACTTACGGATGCCGGGCAGGACCTTGGGTTCTTTTGTGCAGATTCGGTTATAGATTTTCTGCATTACTCAAAGGATAAAGATAATCCATTTCCCTTATCGCAAGGAAAAGCCATGCAACTTCCACTATCAAATTTCGCAGACCGTGCGAATGGAACTTCTTGGTGTTCAGGCTCCAGCCCCAAACAAGACGCTTCGTGCCCGTGATTATTCTTTCTTTTGCCAGTCACGGTTACCGAAGTTTATATAAAAGTAACCGTTTAACATAGCCGATTTTTGCGGGTCTTGCAGAATTTGCACTGCGGCTCGCAAATATTTTAGCTCAACCAGAATATGGTCACGGCTCATGCAGTTTAAAAATGGGCCATCAGAGTAAAGCGTTGGCTTTGGCTCATCGTCTATCATTTTATCCAGATGGGCTACCTCCTCCCTAAGCTTTATCTCGTGTTCCTCCAAAATCCTAACCAAATTGCATTTGTCCTCCAAACCAAACAAAAATGCGTAACCCAAAGTCCTCGGATCATTGTTAAAGCCCGTTAAATGCTTTATAACCTCTCTGTTCAAAGCCTCCTTGCCCTTGTCCGTTATGCTATAGACCTTAGACGGAGGGTATTTTGATTTTTGAACCGTTTGCCCTTCTATGCAACGATGATTTTCAAGGTAATTCAGGCGATTATACACAGTGGAGGTGCTTATCATAGCCCACCGCTCCAAGCCCCGCTCTTTAATTTTAGAGATAATGTCGTAACCACTGGAATTTTCCTCTAATATAAACCCCAGTAAAACCAAGTCATAACGATTCATACAAGTTGGAATATAGTAATTTAGAATACTACACTAAACCCGTACCACGGGTGTAAGGGGAAAAACCCCGCTTTGGGGTATATGCGAACCGCCGGTGCGGGAAATTTCACATGATTGAAAATGGTAACCAGATTTTTGCTCCATGTTTTTTGAGGGCGAAAAATGGCTTCTAAATCGTAATCGGGCGAAAAATAGAATTCATAGCGGCTGATTCTCTCTTTCTCCGGTAACTTATTATTAAAACGCCTGTCGTCTATTCCCCAGCCAAGAGCAAAAGCGAGCCACCTGGGGTAATAATCCCTTGCACCTGCCGGCAGCATTTTGCTTACTTTGAACGAAAGCCAATGCGTTTGGTTTCCACCGTAATAATCATCTACCCAAACTCCCTCGCCTCCGGTTAAACTTCCCCCTTTGTTTTCTCCACCTATTTTCCAATATTCTTTATTGTTGCGCCAATATGCAAATTTGTAGTCTATATATTGCATTGCGGGGATAAACCTTTTACCCATAGCATAAAAACCTCCGAGCGTTCCGGCCACTGCGTCCCATACGCTATAACCATAAGGGGAAAAACCATCCTTGAATTCTATCAAAATTTGCGTTATACCAAGCGTTATGCCCGCCCAAAGCGTAGAAGCAAAAGGGCTCATTCCAACCCAGTCGTAACTCATTGTGAACAATTCGCTGAAAATAACACCCGTATAAAAATGCCCGAACTTGTCTAAATTTGAAGCATATTCAAAATCGTTTTTAAACCTGAAAGGTGTGGCTTCTCCCCACCATCCCTCTTTTAGATAAATGAGATATATTGCGGTGTAACTCCCCACAATAGAGCCACCTATAATAGCAAGCCGTACCGGTTTTATCCTGTATTCGGTGGAATCTTGCGTTGCCGTGTCTGCAACAGCAGGTGGAGCGGAATTAATTTCGGAATATGAAAATGAAAAAATTAAAAGCAAGACAATGAATGATTTATTCATCGCCAATCTCATTGCTCAACATTTGCTCAAAAGTTTGCCGCCTTCTTATTTGGGTGAATTTTCCTTTTTCCCACAGAACTTCCGCCGCAAGCAAGCGCGAGTTGTAATTGCTGCTCATTGCAGAGCCATAAGCTCCGGCATCGTGAATTACCAGCAAATCCCCTACCTGTGCAAGCGGCAGCTTGCGGCTAACAACAATGCCGCCTTCTTCTTGGGTAAAAACGTCGCCGCTTTCGCAAAGCGGCCCTGCAACAATTGCTTCCACTTCTTCGTTTGTTGCTTTCCTGTCATTATGAATAATCGAGATGTGGTGATAAGCTCCGTAAAAAGCCGGGCGCACTAAATCCGTAAAACCCGCATCAATCAGGTAAAACAGATTTTTTCCCATTTTTTTAACAGCACGAATTTCCGCTGCTAATACACAGCTCTCGGCTAACAAATAACGGCCGGGTTCGGCTTCCAATTGCAAATAATGCCCTAAATTGTTGCTAAGTCTTTTACGGGCACTATCCCAAATGTTATAATATTTTTCCAAATCTATATGCCAAACCTCATCTCTTTTGTAAGATACGGGCAAGCCACCGCCAATGCTTATTATTTTTAGCTCCGGAACAAGAGCGGCAATATTGCTTACCGCATGTTCCATTGCAGAAACTACCTGCGACAGATGAATATAATCCGAACCGGAACCTATGTGCATATGCAGACATTCAATTGTAAAACCCAGTTCCGCGGCTTTTTTTGCGACACTCTCCAATTCGCCGTGCCAAATGCCATGCTTGGAGAACTCTCCGCCAGTGTTGACTTTATTGGAATGCCCATGCCCAAACCCCGGATTTACGCGTATAGCCAAGGGAACTTTTATGCCTTCTTCGTGCAATTGAAGAAGCATATCCGGGCTGCCTATATTCACCGGAATTGAAAACTCTTTTATCAAAGCAAGAGCATCTTTATCGAAAATATCCGCAGTATATCTTATTCGATTCGGCGTAAAGCCGGCACGCAAAGCACGAACGATTTCGCCTGCGCTAACGGCATCTACGTCAACACCTGACTCGTTCATTTTAGACAGCAAATTTATATTTGGCGCGGCTTTTTGAGCATAACGAACAATTCCAAAAGAACGCAAATCCCAAATATGTTTTTCTATAACACTCAAATCATAAAGCCAAAGAGGGGAGCCAAAACGCTCCACTGCTAAAGCAATCTCTTTCTCGCCAAAAGAAACTTTATATTCTTGCACAGCAGATTCAAAACCGGAGTTCGTTATTAAACTCTTTTTACGCTGTTTTCTCCGCCGTGTCCATCGGAAACACGCTCCGGATTTGAATTGTCGGTTTCCCAATACTGTCCGTTAAAAACGAGCTTGTACTGATAAGTGCCTCCGCTTAATTTAACTTTTCCGCTCCAAACTCCGCTTCGGTCTCTTTTGAGAGCAATTGGTTTCCAACTGTTGAAATCGCCTGCAACAGCAACGGAATCGGAAGCCGGAGCGAATACCTTAAACTCAACTTCGGAAGTTTTGCTTTTTGAAGCAGGTTTTTTAACAGCCTTTACCGCTTTTGTCGTAGCTTTTGCAGTAACCTTGGCTTTCGTTTCTTTTTTCAGTGCCATGATAGCCTCCTTTTAGGAATACGTATACAAATATAGAAAAAAAATTTTGAATTGTCAAGGTTTAAAATGTTTTATTGTCATTTACCATATACTATAGGCACTGCAATATCCACGTGGTCGCAATTAATTTCGCCAAGCCCGTCCATTTCAAAAACCAATTGATTAATGCCGTTCAAAGGAATATCCAGCGAATATTCCTGGCCCAGCGCAAGTTTTCCCGTATCGGTTAGCAAATTACCATCGCCGAGAACTTTCACCAGAATTCCGTTGCTGCAGAATTCGTCTTCGTCCAAGCCTATAATTGCGGTTAATCTCTGGTATTTGCCGCCGAAATTGTAACTGAGCTTTCCGTTTGCATGAGAGCCAATGCCTTTTTTGTACCGTTTTTTTGCAACGGTCATGGGTTTGCCCGTAACGGATTTGTCAATTTGCAAATTGCCCCAATCCTGGCTATGCTCGGAAGGAGGCCCAAGCCATTGTGCATTTTCCGGCAGTTCAATATTCACCTCTTGCGGCGCAAAGAGCTGCGTACCGGTGCCGCCTTCTTTTAGCTTTGCGATAACAAGCCGGTAATTGTTTGTGATAACCGTGGTAAAAAGCGATTCCATTGGGAAATTTTGCTCAAAATGATCGCACACTGTGGCTATGCGGCTTTCAACGGCTTTTTTATGATAAGTTTGGCTGTCCCAGCAATCAAGGCCCCTCACATAATAAACCTCGCCGTTGTATTTTTGCAAAAGTTCATTCAATTTTTGCGGGGTTAAGGAATTGTAATGAATGCCGTTCATTCCGTAACCTATGAAATGCCAAGGCCTTGAATATACAAATATGCGTTTTTTTTCGGGTTCATTTTCCAACCATTTTAGAATTTCCGCTTCTTCCGTTGTTAGGTGATTGCGATTGTACATTATGTTTGCCTCAAAACTTTCCTTATATCTCAAAGTGTTTCCCCACAAAATGGCGGCACTTGCAAACACAAGAAACAAACGGTTGCCCTTGGGCAAAAACAAACTTGCCTTGTCTATGGCAAATGCGCAGAAAAAGGCCATGGCCGGGAATGCGATAAGGGTATATCTTTGGTTTATTTCAATAGTTAAATCTCCCGAAACGTTTTCCAAAACCATAAAGATTTGGGGGAAGTACAGGAGGAAGAAGATCAGGATTGAGATGTTAGGGAGTTGAGAGTTGAGAGTTGAGGGTTGAGAGTTTTTTGATTTGGATGATTTTACTTTTTTGTTTTTATCTTCAAATTCCTTTATTGCAAAAATTATCAGCAGAATAATTCCGCATATGGTTAAAATGCTGAATGAGCTTAGAAACGGGTTTTTTAACAGACCTTTTTCAAGCGGGGTGTTGATGCTTATGTTCAATGCCTGTTTCAGGTTTTCAAAAAAATGCCCGTGCGCATTGAATTCGCCGCCTTGGAAATTATAACCCTGATAGTAACTTATGGTTAAAAGAACAGGGATGCAAAAAAAGGAAATTGCAAACAGGAAAACCGGGAATGGGGAGTAGAGGATTTTGTTAAGTTGGGAGTTGAGAGTTGAGGGTTGAGAGTTGTACATTCTGAAAAAAGATGGTATTGCAAAGGCACCCAGGCAGAATATGGTTTCTTGCCTTGTTTGCGCAAAAAATGCCAGCACTAAGGCGAGCAAAACCCAATGCTTTGCGGTGTTTTTGTCCCATACCCATTTCCATAAAAAAATACTTAGAGCAAAAAGGAATGTGTAAAGCGGTTCAACCGAGGCGGAACGAAATTGAAAAAGCGTTGTGGGTTGTGCGGCAAAAATAGCCGCTGTTAAGAACGCCAGATTATTGTTGGCAGTCCATGCACGAACCCCAAAGTACAGCAAAAAGATTGTTGCCAAAAGCAAGAATATGTGCAATGGGAAAATCCATCTTAAATTATGCCCCAAAATGGGTATGCCCAGCACATATAAAAATGGTTCGCCCTTGGTTTTGAAATTATGTACGCTTTTTTGGCAGTGCAAATGCCCGTTTTCGGCAAATTCACCTTCATCGCAGGAGCCTGCTATCTGGTTTGCATACATATTTTGAGCAGTGGCAAGAAAAATACTTTCATCGCTTTGCACCCTGTGCCTCGGGGCAATCCACGCCAGGCAAACAAAAAGAGCAAGAGCTACTACTACACACACAGGGAGCAAATCCAAGATACGAGGGGCTATGGGTTTTAGCCACTCTTTGAAATCTTTTGCCAAGTTTATCGCAAGGCCTAAGCCGAGCATGAATTGAGTTAAATATAGCCAAAAGGGTAAATTCAAATCCAGATTTGAAATGAGTTCCTTTTGCTCCAAGTGCGGTGCGGCGTAAATTAAAAGCGGAATAGCTAAGGCTAAAAAAATTCCCAAGATACCGTTTACCAATTTATCCTTATTATTCATCCTAGCCCTTCTTAATCGCTTTTATAACAATATGCTCTTTTTCAATAAGATTTTTCAGCTTATTAGTCAGTTTAGCGTAGTCGAAAACATCTACGGCAAAAGGCAATCCCGATTCCGCCATGGAGCGTTCAATGGTAATCATGCGTTCCAAAGATATTATGTGTCCGGCTACAATTGCCAAGTCCAAATCGGCTTCCGGGCTTGGCTCGGTTTCTGCAACACGAGAACCAAAAGCTTTGATTTCAACATCGGGCAATTCCTTGTCAAAAATTTGGAGTATGGTGTCCAAGTTTGCGGCACTTATGTGAAGAGGCATGGCAGTAATGTAGAAAAATTATTCAAACAAAAACAGAACCAGTTCGGATTTGGAACCTATACGCACAGGTGGCCCCCATTGGCCTATGCCGCTTGTCACAAACCAAGGAATATCGTCAATTCTGCCCAAGCCATGACTCAAAGGCCACATAAGTTTTATTAAGATGGTCACAGGGAAAAACTGCCCTGCGTGGGTGTGCCCGCTAAAGGCGAAATCCGGTTTTCTTGTTAAATCAGTATCGCCGGAGTCCAGCCCTCTGGGTTGGTGGTCGAGCAAAAACCATGGGATGGAATTGTTTGCAGGCATTAGTTTTTTTAAGGGAATTCTGCCGGCAGTATGCCGCCTTGCGTATTGATGGTCTAAGCGGCCCGTTACGCAAAAGAAATCATTGCATTTTGTGTCGTCAAGAAGAATATTCACGTTATCAAAATCCTGCAGCCATTCAAGACCTTGCCCGAATGATTCGTGATTGCCTGTAACAATGTAAAAACCCAGAGGCGCATTTATTTGCTTGAACAGGAAATCAAAGCCTCTTTCTTGCAATTTGCTTGCCGAAACATCGGCCAAGTCCCCTACGAAAAATATCGCATCCGGTCGCAAAACACGCAGAGAATCAACTATTCGCTCCAATTTGCTTTTGGTAAAAAGCACATCAAAATGAATATCGGAAAACACCGCTATCCGCAATGTTTTTTTGGGTGTTGTGGACAATGTTTGTTTTATATTCACCATTTTATAACCGGAGTTCAGCGGCCAACCTATTAAAAAAAAGGCGAGAGTCAAAGTTGCCACTGCGCTTGCGAATAAAGGCTCCTTTCGCATTCTCAGGCTTTTGTTCGCCAGCTTTCTTTTGCCGCGAAGCCGCCTAATGCCTAAATATGAATCCCAGAATATGCAAAAAATAACCCAGTTTGTCAAGAACACCGTGGCAAATGAACCTATCACGGCCAGCGGCACAGATATAAAATCATTGCTCACAGTCCTTTGAAAAAAAACGGCGGCAAAGCAAAGCGTAAAGAGCAAAGCTCCGGGATAGCGATATTTTCTTGGAAATACATAACGAAACCTCCACCAAGCGTAGAAAAAAAGAATGAAAAAGACAGGAAGGAAAAAAAACATTTTTATTTTTCTTCC
>JGI24698J34947_10001280_pt1 | contig 13165 bp, 9 predicted proteins | sample TergutMp193P3_FD_34947 | JGI IMG/M metagenome (IMG submission 34947)
GCTCAGGGCGCGTGTAACAGTACGGCTTGCTGTCAATGCCGTTGGGTTTAATATACACGTCTCGGCTTGCTTTAAGCAGGGATTTGCCGCCCGCCGCGTCAAAAATATCTTCAACGGCGGCAAAAACCTCATTTTTAAGCGCGGTGTTAAGCGGAAGAAATTCTGTAAAACTCTCCCGCTGGTGCGCGGATTGAAGGCGGCGAACAATAACTGTTTTTTCTTCCCTGTTCATACTTATAATATACTAAAAAACCTTATAAATTGTACGCAGTATCTTTAGACGCTATGTATTATTTTTAAAAGTTCACCAGTAAAAATTTTTGATGAATATGCTATTAAGTATAGCCACTCATTCAGTCCATTTACGCAGCAATTTTGCTAATTCGGGAACCGGTATGGGCATATTGTTTTTCAGCCAGTATTGAACCATGCCGATGGCTCCATGTACCACAAAAACGGAATAATGCGCCATTGTTCCATTGTCCTGCTGTTTTTCGGATAGATACTTTGTTACCAGATTATGAGTGGCGAAGTGTTGAAACAATTTTTTTTGAAAAGCTATGTCGCCGTTTTCGCTTAACAGTACCTGAATGGAATTGTGATTATTGGCGATATAGGCCAGTATTTCCTCAAGCATTTGGGTAGTTTCCTTTTTAGTGTGCTTGTCTTTATACCTGTTCAGATTATCCTCAAGATAGGCGAGGGTTTCTTCTTCTATTTGCCGGAGCAGATCGTATTGATCTTTATAGTGAGCGTAAAAAGTTGAGCGGCTTATGTCGGCAAGTTCGCAAATATCCTTGATTGAGACGCTCAGGATAGGCTTGGTTTTCATAAGCTCCATAAGGCTGTCCCGAATTACCATTTTGGTATAACGGATTTTTCTGTTTTCTTTTGATTCCATACAGTACCCCTTTGCGTTTTAGCAAAAAATATACAGAAATAGACAAAACACACTATTTTGTACAATACAAAACATATTCAAATGAACTGTGTGTTGCTTTCCCTCTTTAATGTAGTTTATTTTGTATATAGAGTCAAGATTATGGAGAAACTATTTAAAAGGCCGCGCCTGCTTGTCGGCATTGTAGCAGTAATCACGCTTTTCTTTGGTTTACAGATTCCGCAGGTGAAACTGGACAATAACAATATGCGCTTTTTGCCAGATGAAAACCAGGCAAAAATTATCGCGAATTACATTGATGAAACTTTTGGCGGGCAGGTTATCATTCTGGTTGGGCTTGAGCGGCCATACCGGACGGTCTTTGAGAAAAAATTTCTTACCCGAATCAAAGAGTATTCGCAAGCGGTAGAAACCGTTGAATACATCAAAAGCGTTAATTCGATCATGTCTACGCAGTATATAACCGGCGACAGCGACAGTATCATTGTTACGGATTTAGTGCTGGCAAATTTTTCGGGAACCGAAGGCGAGATAACCGAACTGCGAAGGCGTATCGCGTCATGGGATTTATTCCGGGGCGCGCTTGTTTCCGACGACCTTTCCGCCACGCAGATTCTTATCACCCTGGATGTAAAGACCGAAGATTTTACCCGGCCCGAGGTGACGCGCAGCCTCGACAAGATTCGGGAACTGACACACGAAAAATTTGACGGTTTGGCGGAAGTGTATATCACCGGCCAGCCGGTTATCAGCGCAATTATAAATGAATCGCTGATTGCCGATAATCTGCTGTTAATACCCCTGGTGGTCATCGTATTGCTGGGCGTGCTGTTCTTCTCTTTCCGGCGCTTTGACTTTGTTATCCTGCCGCTTTTGACGGTTGTCATTGCCGTTGTCTGGTCCGCCGGGGCCGCGGGGCTGTTTGGGATAAAACTCTCGATTCTTACCACAGTGCTGCCGGTTATTCTTTTGGCAGTTGGAAGCGCCTACGGCATTCACGTTGTTACGCATTACGCCACGTTGTCCCTGGCAATGAAAGATACCCTCAATAGTACGCTTACGGTTGATGAACACCGCGCCCTTGTGTTTGAACTTATGCGAAAAATTTTTAAGCCCGTGTCGCTGGCGGCGCTTACCACATTGGCCGGATTTATTTCATTTTGTTTTACGCCGATTGTCCCTATTCGGGAATTCGGGTATTGCGCGAGTATCGGGGTGATTGCCGCCTTTACCGTGGCGGTAACGTTTATCCCGGCAATGTTCCTTATCAAGGGGCCTCTGAAAACACGGCGAAAAGAACAAGGCGGCAATTCGGGCGAAACTCCGCACAGGGAAGATCGGTTCAGCCACGCCATTGCCGATATTTTTCTGAGTATCGCGCAGAAAAAGCTCCTGGTGCTGGCGGCCGCGGTACTGATTGCACTCATTGGCGTATACGGCCTTTCAAAAGTCGTTGTTGATAATGTGTTAGTCGAATATTTTCAGAACGAAACCGACATAAGCCGTTCCGACCGTTTTATCCGTGAGTATTTTGGCGGCTCAAAGGAATTGAATCTGGTACTCGAAACCGATACCCCGGAAGAATTGCTGCACCCCGATGTATTGCAGGCGGTGGACAAGCTCTCCGTATTCCTTGAGCGGTTTCCCGAAGTGGGCAAAGTTGTCGGCTTTACGGATATTATCAAACGGATCAATCAGGTCTTCAATGTCAATGAATCCCCTGAGGGCTTGCAGTCTGTTTCGATGTACAATTCCAGCGTTAATTTTGGTTTCGATGACTTCGATGAAACTGACGATTTTGGTTTCGCTGATACCGGCAATTTTGGGTTTGGCGATTTTAATTTTAGCGGTGATGTTTTTGCGGAAACGCCGAAGCGTGAAAATCACGACTTAAGCAAATACAGCGCGGAGGACTTGCTCAGGCTTCTTGATACTGCCGCAGGAAAATCCCAAAAATTAAGCGGCAGCGATTTAGCAAGAGAATTGAAACGCCTGACAAATTACGAAGGCATGGCTTACTATGAAATTCCCGAAGAACCACGCCGTTACGGGAAAAATACGCAGGAAGAACTCCAGCAGTTAATTTCAAACTATTTGATTCTGCTTGCCGGCAGTGATAATTCCGGCTACTCCAATGATCCTCTGGAACCAACGTCAATCAGAACAATGATACAGCTCCGCACCACCGGAAACAAAGACACCCAAGCGGTTGTTGAAAAAATTAACGCCTACATTGCGGCTAACTTTCCCGAAAATGTGCGGGTGATTCTCGGCGGCGGCGCAATGATAGAAGCGGCGGTAACGGATCTTATCGTAAACTCCGCGTTAATATCAATTGCGATTTCAATTTTGATAGTATTTATCATTGTCGCGGTTTCCAATAAATCGCTGCTTGCCGGAATCATAGGCGCGGTGCCGCTGTCCCTTGCGATACTGTGCAATTTCGCGGTGATGGGATTTACGGGAATCAAACTCAACATCGCAACTGCCCTGATGGGAAGCCTTGCCGTAGGAATAGGTATTGATTACACCATCCACTTTATCGAATTTTTTAAGCGGGAATACAAAGCCGAACACGAGGGCTTTCTTCGCAGGACTTTTGTCGGCTGCGGCAAGGCTATTATCATTAATGCCCTGTCAGTGGGCGCGGGCTTCGGCGTGCTTGCGTTTTCCCGCTTCAGGATCATCGCGGAACTTGGCCTGGTTATCGCCGTATGTATGCTGATAACCGCCATAATCAGCCTTACGGTAATACCGGCATTGCTTACCGTAATTAAACCACAATTCATTTACAGGGAGAGAGTGCAACCATGAAAAAAATTTCCGTATTGGCGCTATTGCTGTTAGGCGCAACTTTTCTGAACGCCCAGGACGGCGCATCCATTATGAATTCCGCAAAGAACCGGATTCAAAGCAATACAATATCTTCCCGCTCGCGCATGGTGATTACCGCGAAAGACGGAAGCACAACGGAACGGCTCATCGATCAGTATTCAAAAGACGGTCCCAACGGAGGCCGCACCATGATAGTGTTCCAGCGTCCCGCCAATGTCGCGGGAACTCGCTTCCTTACAATGGACACCGCTTCGGGGACTACGGATCAGTGGATATTTTTGCCTTCACTCGGCAAGGTGCGGCGTATTGCGGCATCGGAAAGCGGCGGCAGTTTTATGGGCACTGATTTTTCGTATGACGACATTTCGGCTCTTGATCGGGACGCTTCCCTTGATACGCACACGCTGTTACGCGAAGAAACGCTGAACGGAAGGGCCTGCCATGTTATTGAATCCGTGCCGAAAGACAGTTCTTTTCAGTATTCAAAAACAGTGTCGTGGATAGACAAGGAAAATTACCTGATCTACAAAGCCGAAATGTACAAGCGCCGGGGCGAGCCGGTAAAACTGATGGAGATGTCCGATTTCAGGGACATGCAAGGCCGCATGACTCCCATGCGGACAAAAATATCCACAGTTGGAGCGGGAACCTCAACCACAATATTTTTGGATATTATGAAATACGATGATCCAATTCCCGAAGCGGTTTTCACCACCGCGTATCTTGAAACCGGCAGGGTTCAGTGAATATCGGGTAATTGACAGCCTCCGAGAAATTTTTTATACTTAATCCTGTTTCTGTAAAAAGAAACTTTGGTTGGCGCTTTTCAAAAACAGATCAGGTTAATGCCCTCTGCTTTGGGGAGCGGCTCAGCCGCGAAAATTATTCTAAGGGGGAATTATCGTGAAAACTGTATTTAAAATTTCTGTACTGCTGTTGTGCATTTTGCTTGTGTTGGGCTGCTCCCGTAGGCACAGGAGCACTATCGGCGATCAGGAAGTACGGATAGGCATTTCCAAAATCGTTCAGCATGAAGCGCTGGATGCCTGCGAGCGGGGCATTCAGGATGAGTTGATCCGCCGGGGTTATACGGTAACGGTGGATTTGCAGAACGCCAATGGGGATGTAGGTACCGCGACTCAGATTGCCAACAAATTCTATAACGACAAGGTGGATGTGGCAGTGGGCATTGCTACCCCAATGGCGGTTGCTCTGGCCAATACCATTAAGGATATACCGGTGGTGTTTTCCACTGTTACGGATCCTGTAATTGCAAACCTGGTAAGCTCGCTTGAGCGGGGCGAGGGAAATGTTACCGGCCTTTCCGATGCGCTTCCCACTGCGGATCATATCGGAATGTTTAAGGAAATAGCCGGTATCAAAACTCTGGGATACCTGTACACCAGTTCAGAAGCGAATTCCATTTCCGATCTTGCAAAGGTTGAAGAGGGCTGCAGCAGATACGGTGTTACGCTGGTAACGCAGTCCATCAATACCTCGGCGGAACTCCGCCAGGCGGCGCAGGCCATTATCGGGCGGGTTGACGGAATCTACATTGGCACGGACAATACGATCTTTTCCGCGCTTCCCGCGCTGATACAGGTGTGCCAGAACGCGAAGAAACCTATCTTTTCCGGCGATGTTACCGCTGCCGTGAACGGCGGCTGCATGATTGCCAACGGCTTTAACTACTACACTGCCGGGCTTGCGACAGGAGAAATTGTGGCTGAAATTCTGGAAGGAAAAAATCCGGCGGACATTCCGGTCAGACTCCTTACTCCGGAAGAAATGGACATACTTATCGATCTTGACGCGGCAGCCAACTGCGGCATTAGTATCCCTGCGGATCTGCTGGAAAAGGCCAGATATATCTACCAAAACGGCCAGCTTACCGAAAAATAAGCGTGCCGATTTTTGATGTTTTAGATGGTTTAAATGATTGAAGGGATTTTAATAGAAGGATTCATTTACGGTATCATGGTTCTGGGAGTGTTTATCAGCTTCCGGATACTCAATTTTGCCGATTTGACCGTAGATGGATCCTTCCCGCTTGGCTCGGCGATCATGGTGGTCGCGCTCCTTAAAGGGGCATCCACGCCGCTTGCCTTTTTACTGGCTTTTGCCGGAGGCTGCGCCGCCGGGCTGGTAACCGCCTTGATCCATACCAGACTCAAAGTGCCTGATCTCCTGTCCGGCATACTCACCATGACCATGCTGTATTCCATCAACCTTCGAATCATGGGCAACCGCGCCAACATATCCCTGCTCCGCTTCAACACGATCTTTAGCAGAATTAATGAATGGGTAGGAATGTGGGGAGTGGTGATTTTTTGCCTCATTATCGCCCTTTTCATCAAGAAACTTCTGGATATATTTTTTCATACCGACTACGGCCTGACAATGGGAGCGTTAGGTGCAAATCCCCAACTGGTTGTTTCGCAGGGGATGAATCCCGACATCATCAAGACAAGCGGTATCTGCCTTTCCAACGGGCTGACCGCCCTCGCGGGGGGCCTGACCGCGCTGTACCAGGGTTTTGCCGATGTTGGGCTGGGAACGGGAATCATCGTACTGGGGCTTGCGTCCCTCATGCTTGGGGAACTTATCATCAGATCAAGCCGCATTGAACTACTCACCCTGCGGGTGCTTGTCGGCTCCATACTGTACCGGGCGCTGATGTATTTTGCCCGCGATTACGGCTACCGGATCAAAATGACGCCTAACGATTTTAAACTCATTACCGGGATTCTTATCGTTGTCTGCATCATCATTTCAAAGACCGGCGGCCTCGCGCCCAAACGCCGGGCAAACCCGCAGCAGGGCAAAACAGGGGGGCGGCGGTGATACGGCTGGAAAATATATCGCTTATCTTTGACGCAGGCACGCCGGATGAAAAAGAGGCCCTGAAAAACATCAACCTTACGATAAAGCCCGGCGATTTTATCACGATTATCGGTTCCAATGGCGCGGGAAAAACGACACTCTTTAACGCGGCGGCGGGAACCCGTTCAATAAGTTCGGGGCGTATCTTTATCAGCGAAAAAACCGTAAGCGGCGCTGCCGATACCATTGAGCGCGAAATTACCCGTGAGCCGGAATACAAACGCGCCCGCTACATAGGCAGAATCTTCCAAAACCCCATGCTGGGCACCGCCGGCAGAATGTCCCTGGAAGACAATATGGTGGTATGTTCTCAAAAGGGCTACCGTGGCTTGAAAATCAGCCTTAACCGGAAACTGCGTGAACAGTTTCGCGCGGAGCTGGCCACTCTGGGCATGGGGTTGGAAAACCGGCTGGGCGACAATGTGGAACTTTTTTCAGGCGGCCAACGCCAGGCCCTGACCCTGTTGATGACGGTGATGAGCCATCCCAGCCTGCTTCTGTTGGATGAACATACCGCCGCGCTGGATCCCCGGAACGCCGAACTGGTTATGGAACTGACTCAGCGCTTTGCATGGGAATACAAACTCACGGTTATGATGATTACCCACAACATGGGACACGCCATCGAAATGGGAAACCGCCTCCTTATGATGGACGAGGGTGAAATCATCATGGACATAGATGCGGCGGAAAAGGCAAAGCTCACCACCGGGGGGCTTGTCCAGCGTTTCAGGGACATCAAAAACAAAGAACTCGCAAACGATGAAATGCTGCTGGGGTAAGCCCTACCCGATGACGGACGCGGCTACGTTATTCGCAATTGCCGCGTGAACATTGCCCTACATGCTTCCCAAATACGCTTTCTGCTCGGCGGTGAGAGTATCAATATTGACCTTCATTTCCTCCAGCTTGATGCGAATCACTTCATTGTCAATTTCCTGCGGTATGTCGTAGAGCAAGGGTTTAATCCCTTTGGCGTTATTCGCAATGTGCAGTACGCTGAGCAGTTGTATGCTGAAGCTCAAATCCATAATTTCAGCGGGATGGCCGTTACCTGCAACAATGTTGACCAGGCGGCCTTCGGCCAGTAAATTCAGCACCTTGCCGTCAGGCAGATGATACCCGTCAATAAAAGGCTTGCGGTTTTCTTTTTTCACGCTGATTTTTTCCAGCGCGGCGCGGTCAACTTCAACATCAAAATGCCCGGAATTGGCAAGCAGCACATTGTTTTTCATCAGCTTGAAATGCTCGGCGGTAATGACTCCGATGCAGCCGGTGGCAGTAACAAAAATATCGCCCAGCGCGGCAGCCTCTGACATGGGCATTACGCGAAATCCGTCCATGACCGCTTGCAGAGCCTTAAAGCGGTCAACCTCTGTGATGATGACATTCGCTCCCAGTCCCCGCGCGCGCATGGCAATCCCCGAACCGCAATGGCCGTATCCGGCAATCACAACGGTACGGCCCGTGATCATATTGTTGGTGGAATACATAATGCCGTCCCATGTTGACTGCCCCGTACCATGATGATTGTCAAACAGGTATTTGCATTTCGCGTCATTGACGGCAAACATGGGAAAATTTAACTTCCCGGCATTGCTGCGGGAGCGCAGGCGGAGAATCCCCGTTGTGGTTTCCTCACAGCCGCCCAGCACATTTTTGGCATAGTGCGGCACTTCATCGTGGAGCAGCGTAACCAAATCGCTGCCGTCATCAATGATAATGTCAGGGCAGAATTCCAGCGCCTTCAACTGATGGTCATGGTATTCCTGAGCTGTCGCGCCGTGCCACGCAAACACCGCAACGCCCAGGCTGTCCAGCGCGGCGCATATTTCGTCCTTAGTGGAAAGCGGGTTGGAGCCGGTAACGGTAATCTCCGCGCCCGCAGCCCGCAGCACCAGACCCAGATAGGCGGTCTTTGCTTCAAGATGAACGCAAACTGCCACCTTCTTGCCTTTCAGGGGCTGTTCTTTCGCGTATTTTTTTTCAAGCCGGGATAGTACCGGCATAAAATCCTTGACCCAGTTTATTTTTGCAAGCCCTGCCGGGGCCAGCGATTTGTCTCGTATAACGCTCATATGGAAGCCTCCAGCCTGTTACAGCAATTTAACGCTGATACCCGAATAATCGTTGTCGATTTTCAACGAATCCAAAATTTGGGAGATTTGCCCCCGGTGGTGTGTGTTATGTGCAATGAACTGTTCCAGCATAAACCAGAGCGGCACTGTGGGAGGCTTGCCTTTGTACCAGTCAATTGTTACCGGCGCTTCAAAATCAGTGTCATTCAATGCGTTGATAAAATCCACCAGCGCCTTATCAACAATTTTTGAAAAGGACACGGCCTTTTTCCACTGCTCTTCCGTGAGCTTGCCCTTAAGCTCTTCCATTTTTGCCAGCGGTGCCAGCGCCTTTTGCGCTTCGGCGTTGTCCGGAACCGCTGCCTTGTACAGCGAAAGAAAATACGCGGTACAGCCCGTGTTATGCCTGAAAAGCCCTGAAAGGCTTTTGAAATAGCTCTTCCGGTCCTTTTCCCGATCGTCATTGGATAACTTTTCCAGTATCCCGGCGATAACCTTATTCGCTTCCGCATTGGCTTTCACGAATGTCAAAAAAATCTTTTTCATGATTCCTCCTTATAATTTCCTGATATAAAAATCAGGTTGATTTAATGGCACTGTTAATCTTCTGCCTTTTCCCTGCTTCGCGGCATGGAAATACGCAGTTTTTCCATAAGCTCATGGAAATCAACTGGTTTCCCAATGTGATTGTCCATACCTGCCTCAAGACAATTTTCAACATCATCACGAAATACGTTAGCTGTCATGGCGACAATCCGTATAGTTTTGGCTTCGGGAACTTTAAGCGCCCTTATTTGCCGCGTTGCCTCATAACCGTCCATTTCCGGCATTTGCACGTCCATTAATATCATATCGTATTTACCGGGCGCTTCCTTAAACTTCCGCACTGCCTCTACGCCGTTTTCCGCCCAGTCTATCGCCACTTGCGTCGGTTCAAGCAGGGCCTGCACAATCTCACGGTTAATATCCACATCTTCAACCAGCAGAAGATGCCGGCCAGCAAAAATGCCGTCAATACTATCCTGCGCTTCTTCTATCTGACGGCGGTCCAGACTCATGCACTCTTTTATTACGTCCATGATGTCAGACGGGAACAGGGGCTTGGACAGGAATTTATCAACGCCCGCTTTTACCGCATCGGATTCTATCGTAGTCCATTCACCCGCAGAGATCATTATTACGACTGATTTTCCTGATGCCCGTTTTTTTAATTCAGCCGCGAGTTGTATGCCGTCCATAATGGGCATTCTCCAATCGACAAAATAAATATGGTAATCCCCGTTATGAACCACAAGTCCCAGCGCTTCCTCCCCGCTTAAGGCAGTATCGCAGCAGTTTATACCAAAGTTCTGCGCGATCTCGGTGAAATAATCCAAAATGTCCTTGTCATCGTCAACTGCCATAACACGGACATTGCTCAAACTAACGTCCGAATCCAAAAGCCCCTCGTAAACCTGAGAACCGCGTTTTACATCAATAGTGAACGTGAAGGTGGAGCCTTTGTTCACTTCGGATTCTACCCATATACTGCCGCCCATCATTTCCACAATGCTCCTGGAAATCGCAAGGCCCAGCCCCGTTCCGCCGTATTTGCGTGTCGTACTGGACTCGGCCTGTTCAAAAGACATGAATATACGGTCTTGCTGTTCTTCGTTTAAGCCAATCCCCGTGTCGCTTACCGAAATCTGTAACTGGCACACATCATTTTCTTCTCCCAAAAAACGTGTGTTAAGGCTTACGGAACCGTTCTCAGGCGTGAATTTAATCGCGTTCCCCAGCAGGTTTGTAATGACCTGCGCTATGCGCTGATCGTCCCCGATGAGGAACTTTGGAATTTTTTTGTCGATGTGTACGGTAAATTTCTGATGTTTTTCGTCCACGCGGAAGTTCACGACACTCACCACGCGCTGAAGCATCTTTTCGAAATTAAACTCAACGGGCGCAAGATCAAATTTATTGGCTTCGATTTTGGACATATCCAAAATATCGTTTATGACACCTAACAGATGGTTCGAAGCGTCTTCTATTTTCGTAAGGCAGTAATCTTTCCGTTCTATAGTGGGAGCGCCCTTTCCAATTGTTACCATGCCGATGATCGCGTTCATCGGGGTGCGAATCTCGTGGCTCATGTTGGCAAGGAACGCGCTTTTGTGCCTGCTTTCCCTGTCGGATTTATTTTTTGCCCGGTCGATTCTGATTAAGATACTCATCAGCACAGCCGCAAACGCCGTGCCCAGTATACTCAATATATAAGCCAATCGTGTAAGGTTCCGATAGAACGGTCCTTCCGGCGTAACAAGCCCCACATACCAGCCGTTTGAAAGCCTGCGAAAAAAAGTGATTGATTTATTGCCCACATAATCTTCCATTGAGCCTTCGGAAATATTTTCCCCTCTCATCATTTCAGGCACATAGATTGAAGGCGGAAACAATGGGTCTCTTGCGTCCATGCCCACAAAAGATTCGTTTATATGGGCAAGCACAATTAATTCACGGCTTATCAACATTCCCCAACCGCCGCGGTCAATGGCTGTATTGACAACCCTATCCCCAATCTCGTCAATTTGTAAGCGCATACAGATAACGCCAAGAAGCTTATCGTCATCATCATGGACACAGAGTGAGTATATCATGATATTCTTATTGTTAATTATATCGTTATATGCCATAGTTTCCGCTATTTCGCCGTGCGCGGCTACGGCGTTTTTATACCATGCGCGTTCCGAAGGCTCATAGTCTTCCGGGGATTCCCAATCGAAAGTTTGTATGAAAATAGGCCCCCCCTGCATATTCGGGAAATAACCGGAAAGACTTTCAAAGCCGGTAAGCTGCTGGCCGTCCGTAAGCAAATGGTTGGATAAGTCCATAAAATATTCTTTCAATACGGCATTGTCAACTCCGCGCATTACCGACGTGCGTACTGTTCGTGAAAATCCTGCTAAATACATTTTTGGGTTGTTCAGGTCGTTCTCAACTTGAGTCTGTACGCCAAGAAGTACGCTTTCGGCGTTTTGGGACAAATTTCTATATATCATATCTCGTACAAAAACGTAGCTGGATAAGATCATTGCCAAAAAAGCTATAGCTGTGAATAAAAGCTGGCTGAGCAGGGGCCGTCTGCTGCCCTCACTTTTGTGCTGGTTAGCGGAACTGCCATTACTTGTCATAATGGTGATAGTTTAACCGGAAATTTCAGAACCTGTCTAGTATTGATGATGGGGTATCTTTTTTGAGGAACCCTCATGGGTTCGGCATATGCCCTAGCGTTCTGTTCCTAATCCCCTTGCTGATTAAATATGAAAACCATGCTAAAATAAAACATGGATTTACTGTTCAATGACATTACCGTAATAACTATGGATGATGAGCGGCCGGCGCTGTTCCATGCGTATGTCGGGATCGATGGGAAAAAAATCGCCTATGTGGGCGAACAGCCCCCGGCGGAAAAAGCCGTGCGCGTGATAAATGGCAGCCGGCGGTTGGTGATGCCGGGCCTCATCAATTCGCACAGTCACTTGCCTATGGCGGTGCTGCGCGGCTATGCCGATGATTACACCCTGAAAGAGTGGCTGTTTGGGCATATCTTCCCTGCGGAAGGCCGGCTGGATGAACGCTGCGTTGCGGCGGGTGTGCGGCTGGGTCTGGCTGAATGTATACGCTTCGGCGTTATAAGCAACTCCGACATGTATTTCCATCTGCCGCAGATTGCGGAGGCGGTGCTGGAAAGCGGCGTAAAGGCCAATATCACCAACCCGCTGCTATGCCTTGATATGAGCCGGTTTGATTTTGATAAGGATCGCGGCGTCATTCAAGTCAGGGATGTTCTGGCAAATTATAGAGGCAAAGGGGAGGGGCGGCTTGTTGTGGACGCGGGTATCCATGCGGAGTATACGTCGGGGCCGGCGGCATGGCAGGACAGCGTGGCTTTTGCCGCCGAAAACAATCTGCGCTTCCAAATACATTTGAGCGAAACCAAAGCTGAGCATACGGAATGTGTAGAAAAGTACGGCAAAAGCCCTGCGGAAATTCTCAATGAATACGGCGTATTCTCCCGAAAAACAACCGCCGCGCACTGCTGCTGGCTGAGTGAAAATGACATGAAAATTCTCGCGGCTAACGGCGTTACTGCGGCGCACTGCCCCATCAGCAATTTGAAATTGTCTTCGGGGCTTGCGCCGGTTATGAAGATGCGCGTCCACGGAATGAACGTGGCACTTGGCACTGACGGCGCGTGTTCCAACAACAACCATGATTTGTTCGAAGAAATCAAAACCGCCGCGTTATTGCAGAAAAACGCAAGCGGCGACCCCTCGGCGCTGCCCGCCTACGAGGCCATCAAGATGGCCACGGTAAACGGCGCGATAGGACAGGGCCGCGAAAACGAAACCGGGCGGCTTGTTCCCGGCTATGATGCCGACCTCATCATGCTGAATCTGGACGCGCCGCATCTGTTCCCGTTGAACGATCC
>JGI24698J34947_10001281_pt1 | contig 13149 bp, 10 predicted proteins | sample TergutMp193P3_FD_34947 | JGI IMG/M metagenome (IMG submission 34947)
CTTAATTTTTTGTTTTTGACCAAATTTTTGGTCGCGTGTTTTTTGGCGTTTTGCGCTTTTGGGTTTGTCGCTTGCAGCGACGATGACGATGGTCCGTCGGTAGATTCCAAGGTTGTCGGAACTTGGATTGCCCAAGACGGAGATGAAGTAATTGAATTAAAACTCAACAGCAACGGAACTTGGGAAGCCGATGGCGGCAAAGGAACTTTTAGCACAAGCGGCGATAAAGTAACAATTAACTACCCGGACGGAACTTCGGAAACTGCGTCATATCGCGTAGAAGGCAACAAACTTATTATGTCAACTACCTATAACGGACAAACTTATGAAATGGTATATACCAAAAAATAAGTTTTGCAGTTTTTTTATTTGCGGGGGACGTATCTTTCAGGATGCGTCCTTTTTTGTTTTGCGGCAAATAGTATTTTTATAAAAAAAAGGAGTGATTTATGAATTTTGACATCGAATTTGAGCAGGAAGCGGACGGACGATGGATAGCGGAAATTCCTGAAATTCCGGGCATACTCACGTATGGGGTAACTCCAATGCAAGCCGCTGCAAAAGCGAAAGCGTTAGCGTTACGCGCTTTGGCGGAACGAATGGAGAACGAGGTTTCTATTCCCGGTATTAACTCTATAGTATTTGTGAATCATTATGAGTCAATGGTCGTCTGTTAAAACATCTCGCCTTTTATCCGCGCTGTTAAAAATCGGTTGGTCTGTAAAAAGACAAACGGGCTCTCACAAAACGCTGGAAAGACAGGGCTATCCCGATTATGTTTTCGCTTTTCACGACGGTACAGAAATCGGTCCTAAAATGCTTGCGAGGGTTGCCAAACATACCGGATTAACGATAAAAGATTTATAATCAACCTAATTTTATCGCAATCTCCGCATTGAGCGAAACCCAAGAACGCCGTTTTTGCGCGGCGCCTCTGTTTTTGCGGCAATTTTTTTATTTAGCAAATATTCAATTTATCGCGTCTCCCTTATCTATAACTATTTCATAACCCGCGTTTTTCACTCGCCTTTCAAGACAAAACTTACATTCGGCGGCTTCTTCGCCCGTGCATATTTTATTGTCGTAAAGCAAATATTCTTTGCGCACTTTTACGGGCGAAAGATTAGGCATAAGCACGTTTGCACCCGCGCAAAGTCCGCGTTCTCTGCCGTCGGGGGCGATTGTTCCAAGCGCGGTCGTCGCGGGAATAAGCGACTTTGGAAAAAACAAACGCAAGATGGCGACAAGCCGAAGAGTAAGCGCTACCGTTCCCGATTTTTTTGCGGAAAAAGGCGTATCTTTATGCGAAATAAAAGGTCCTATTCCAATCATAGACGGCTGTAATTTTTGCAAAAAACGCAAATCTTCTATTAAATTTTCGGTCGTTTGAAAAGGAGAACCGACCATAAATCCGCTTCCTACTTGAAATCCTAATTTTTTCAATTCAAAAAGACAATTTTTACGATTTTCAAGCGACATTTCCGGCGGATGAAGTTTCGCGTAATGTTCTTCGTTTGCGGTTTCGTGTCGAAGCAAAAATCTGTTTGCTCCCGCCTCGCGAAATTTTTTGTACGTATTAACAGATTTTTCGCCGACCGAAAGCGTAATTGCGCAATCGACGTATTTTTCGCGAATTTCTTTTATTATTTCGACCATTATTTTATCCGTAAAAAACGGGTCTTCGCCGCTTTGCAAAACAAAAGTCCTAAATCCGAGTCCGTATCCGTTTTCGCAACATTTCAGTATTTCGTCTTTTGTTAAACGATAACGATTTACCTTTGAATTTTGCGCCCGAATTCCGCAATAAAAACAGTTATTTTTACAATAATTTGAAAATTCTATAAGTCCGCGAACAAAAACTTTGTTTGAATAATATTTTTTTCTCACAAAATCGGCTTTTTCAAATAATTCTTTATCGTAAAAATCGGTTTCGAGTAAATTTTTCAATTCGTCGTCGGGCAAATTGCGCTCATTTAACAATTTTTCAACAATATTCATCGGTAAAATCTCCTAATTTTATAAATTTTTGCAAAAAAAATAATTTTTTTCACTTTATTATTGCGCAATAAAATATTTTATCTTATATAAATTTTAAATTTTTCAAAAGAAAAGTGGGTATTTTATGGGTACTGATACGGTTTCAGCGATATTTGACCTTGCGAGAATCTCCGTGCAAATAGGCGAAATAGAGTCGGTCAACGGCTGGACAATAGTCGGAATGGGAATGTTTGTAGTTCTTTTCTGTCTAATTATAATTTCTTTTACCGTCGCGCTTCTTCCGAGAATCCTTGAAGTAGTAAACAAAATTTTACCGGAAAACTCCGACGAAAAACATAAATCTTCCGCGCAAAAAGCGTCTTCTTCGCCCGTCGAAGCGGTCGCGGCGGCGGTGGCTATAGCGTATCATAATTATCACAACGCAGGAAAGTGAGGAAAATAGATTATGGACGTATTTTTACAAAATTTACTCGGTTTTTGGCATTCAACGGGCATATACGGCTTGACTCCCGGTCATATGATAATGATTGTAATAGGAAGCGTTTTCATTTATTTGGGAATTTCGAAAAATTACGAACCGCTTTTGCTTGTGCCTATCGGATTCGGCATAATTGTAGGAAATATCCCGATTACGCCGGGAATGCAACTTGGCGTTTACGACACGGGCGTAGTTGCCGACGGAGCGAATAAAGCGTATGGCGAAGGAAATATTTTTCTTAATAATAACGCAAGCGTGTTTTCTTACTTTTATTACGCCGTTAGAAACGGTATCTTTCCGCCGCTAATTTTCTTTGGAATTGGGGCTTTGACCGACTTTTCGACTATGCTTTCAAATCCAAAACTTATTTTGCTCGGCGGCGCGGCGCAATTTGGAATATTTTTTACGCTTGTCGGCGCATTGGCTTTGGGCTTTACTCCGCAAGAAGCGGGAAGTATCGGAATTATCGGCGGCGCGGACGGTCCTACGTCTATATTTTTAACGTCGAATCTTGCGCCGCATTTAATCGGTCCCGTGGCGATTGCCGCGTATTCGTATATGGCGCTTGTTCCTGTGCTTCAGCCGCCCGTAATGAATTTACTCACGACGAAAAAAGAACGTTTAATAAGAATGAAACCGTCGCGTTCGGTGCCAAAACGCGAAAGAATTTTGTTCCCGATAATAGTATTTTTGGTTTGCGCGATAATCGTTCCCGGTTCGCTTGTTTTGGTGGGAATGCTTATGTTTGGAAATTTACTCAAAGAATCGGGCGTAACGGAAAGATTGGCGGAAACGGCGCGAAACGCGGTTTTGGACACTTGTACGGCTCTTTTGGGAATTTCGGTGGGAGCGTCGACCGCGGCGCACGTGTTTTTGAAACCCGAATCCATAATGATTTTTGCGCTCGGAGCGGTATCTTTTATTATCGCGACGGCGTCGGGCGTAATTTTCGCTAAATTTATGAATTTGTTCTTAAAAGAAGGCGAAAAAATAAATCCGCTTATCGGCGCGGCGGGCGTTTCGGCAGTTCCCGATTCCGCGCGCGTCGTGCAGCACGAAGGGCATAAAGCGGACAAAAACAATCATTTGTTAATGCACGCTATGGCGCCAAACGTCGCCGGTGTTATAGGTTCCGCTATTGCGGCGGGATTCTTGTGGTCTGTTTTGATGATGTAAGTAAAAGTTAGGAGAAAAAATATGGCTAAAAAAATAGGATTTATGTGTACGGCGTTTCGCGACGGATTGCAGTCGGTTTACGGAGCGAGAGTAAGAAGCGAAGATTATCTTGAAGCGGTTAAGGCGTCGGTAGAAGCGGGAATTACATATTTGGAAACGGCGGGCGGAGCGCTTTTTCAATCGGCGTACTTTTACTGTCAGGAAGACGGATTTGACGCTATGGACGCGGTTAGAGAAGCGGCTGGAATGGACGCGGTATTGCAAAGTTTATCGCGCGGAGTAAACGTCGTCGGATTGGAATCGCAGCCGACAGAAATAATAAATTTGCACGCGAAACTTTTCAAAAAACACGGCATAACGACAATTCGCAATTTTGACGCGCTTAACGATTTGGACAACCTTATTCCGAGCGCAAAAGCGATTGTAGACGCTGGACTCAAACACCAAATAACCGTAACGATGATGGGGCTTCCGCCGCGTTGCAAAGGAAACGCTCACAGCGCGGATTTTTACGTAAATATCGTAAAACAAATTATAGCCGCGAAAGTTCCGTTCGATTCTATCGCGTTCAAAGACGCTTCGGGAACGAGCGTTCCAAGCATCGTTCACGACGTGGTTAAAGAAACGAAAAAACTAATTTCCTCAAATACTACCGTTCATTTTCATACGCACGAAACTGCCGGCGCAAGCGTTACCGCGTATAAAGCGGCGATAGAAGCGGGCGCGGATTTTATTGATTTGTCGCTCGCCCCCGTAAGCGGCGGAACGAGCAATCCCGACATTTTGGTAATGTGGAACGCGCTTAGGGGAAGTCCGTATCAAATTGATATCGACCCCGACAAAGTTCGCAACGTAGAAGCGATTCTTAAAGAATCTTTGGAAGAATATTTTTTGCCGCCAGAAGCGTTGTCGGTAGAGCCAATTATTCCTTGGTCTCCTATGCCCGGCGGCGCGCTGACCACAAATACGCAAATGCTTCGCGACAATAATCTTATGGAAAAATATCCCGATATGATTTCAAATATGACCGAAGTCGTAGAAAAAGGCGGTTTCGGCACGAGCGTTACGCCAGTTTCGCAGTTTTATATTCAACAGGCGTTCAACAATGCGCTGCATAAACCGTGGGACAAAATTGCCGACGGATACGGAAAAATGGTTTTGGGATATTTCGGGAAAACTCCCGTCGCTCCCGACCCCGAAATAGTAAAAATCGCCTCGCAACAATTAGAATTACCGCCGACGACAAAAACGGTCATAGAATTAAACGACAGCGACGAAACAAAAGGAATCCAAGCCGCGAAAAAAGCGCTTGAAGCGCAGGGACTTCCGATTAGCGACGAAAATATATTTATTGTAGCCGCGTGCAAAGAAAAAGGCGTGGCGTTTTTGCAGGGAAAAGGCGAATTGGGCATACGAAAAGGCGGAAAATCGCAAACGGCTTCGGGCAACGGAGAATACACGGTTACGCTGAACGGAAGAAAATACGCCGTTAAAATTTCGGGCGACACGACCTACGTCGACGGGAACGAATATCAAACCGAAATCGTTTCGGGAATTGAAAGAATGCCGACGGTTGCCGCCGCGGGCGCTGGTATTCCTATAAAATCGCCGATGCCCGGCAAAATTTTCAAAGTTCTCGCAAAAGAAGGCGACGACTTATCGGCAGGCGACCCGCTTCTTGTAATTGAAGTTATGAAAATGGAAAACGAAGTTTTGGTAGAAAAAGACGGATTGGTTACGAAAGTTTTGGTAAAACCCGGCGATATGGTTCAGGAAGGCGACGTTTTGGCGCTTTTGGCTCTAAAAACCGCTTAAATGAATAAAACGATTGTGGCGTTATCGTCCGCCAACGCGGCGGGAGCAATAGCCGTCGTGCGAATGAGCGGCGATAACGCGGTAGAAATTTTTTCAAAATCGATAAATAAAAATTATGATTTTCGACATTCGTTTATAAAACGATTTTCGCTTTTTGATAAAAACGGCGAAATTATAGACGACGTTTTAGCGGCGACGTTTTTTGCGCCGAAATCTTTTACGGGCGAAAATGTTGTGGAAATTTATTGCCACGGTTCAACTATAACCGTAGAGCGAATAATAAAAAGAATGCTCGAACTCGGCGCAAATTTGGCGGGCAAAGGAGAATTTACAAAACGCGCGTTCATTAACGGAAAAATCGATTTGCACAAAGCCGAAGCGATAAACGCGGTAATTTCGGCGAAAGATTATTATTCTCACAAAAACGCAATGGCTCAATATGTCGGACAAGGTCGCGATTTTTTTGACGAAATTAAAGACAAATTACAAAATATTTTAGTCGATATTGAAAGCGAAATCGAATTTGGAGAAACCGACGATTTAAGCGGAGAAAAAAGTAAAATAGAAGAAACTTTACGCGACATTTCGCAAAAAATACTGATTCAAAAAGAAAAATATACGCTGCTAAAAAAAATCCAAAACGGCGTTCCCGTAGTTTTAGTCGGACGAACAAACGCGGGAAAAAGTTCAATATTTAATCTTATCTTAAACGAAAATCGCGCTATCGTAAATGAAAAAGCGGGAACTACAAGAGACGTTTTAGCCGAAACGGTTTCTTTTGGCGACGTTGTTGTTCGGCTGTTTGATACGGCTGGATTAAACGAAAGCGGCGACGAAATAGAAATCGAAGGAATACGCAGAACAAAAATCGAAATTGAAAAAGCGTTTGCCGCTCTGTGGATTATAAGTCCCGACGACATTGAGTTTGAAAACGATTACGAATTGATAAAAAACGTCCCGATTTTAATTGCCGTTTTGAACAAAAACGACTTAAAAGAAGAACAAAAACAAATAAATTTTTTAGAAAAAAACGCCATTAAATACATAAAATTTTCTACATTGCGTAATTTTACTGCGGAAAATATTATATTTCCCCTAACTGCGCAAATAAAAATGAATTTTCCGGAAAAAACTTTCAATACGTTCCTTGCAAGCGAAAGAGAATTTAAGATTATCGAACAACTGCTCGAAACAATAGAAAATACGGAAATTTGCGCAAATTTAGAAATAATTGCGGAACGAGTTAGAGAAATGTTGCAAATTCTCGGCGAAATTTACGGTTTTCTTGCTCCCGACGAAATAATGGATAAAATTTTCGACTCTTTCTGCATAGGAAAATAATCAAAAACGACGAGGAGGTTCGTTTTATTTATGAAAGAAAACGATTTATTAAAATATTTTATAGATTCAGGTACAAAAAATATCGAAAACGATACCGATACCAACGCCGAAACGTTTGAAAAAACGCAGTTAATTCGCAATATTGTTAAGGAAAGGCAACCCGTCGACGAAATTCGGCAAAATAAAGAAGAAATATTGATTTTACTTATAGTTTGGGAAATAGGACTTTTAAAAATTTATAAGGATTTTTTTACGAGTTACGGCGTTAGAGTATGCACGGTTTCAAGCGAAGAAGAATTTTTAGGATTTGCGAGAATTTTTCCTATAAACGGAGTTGTGGCGGATTCGCAATCGGTAGTAAATTACGGCGACGAAGCGAATAAACTTTTTAGCGAATTGGAATCGACTTATCCGTTTTTGCGCACTAAATATAATCCCGAAACCAACGGCTTCGACTGCTTTTATCGCGATAACAGCGTAAGAAACATAGAAGATTTTATTGAAAGAAAATGTATGCGCTTTCATTCGCGACCGCTTCGGTCGAGTCAGCGGCACGCGATTTCTTTGAATGTTGAAATTTCGCCCGAAAAAGAATTTTTGCGCGTCGAAAGAACCGTAACGATAGATATTTCAAGTACGGGATTATTTGTTTTGTCAACATCTCCGATTTGGGACAATGCAAAAAAATGTTTTATTTCGGTAAAGGAATTTCGCACCGAATCGCTTATAGAATGCAATATTCGCCGCAGAATAAAATGGGGAGAAAAACCCTTTGCCATTCCCGGATTAGGACTCGAAATAGTAACTATACACGAAGTTCTTCAAGACAATTTTCAAATGCTCGTCGAAAAATGGCGGCTCGGATAAAAAAAATAGATAAAAACTCATAAATATCAAAAAAATCTACAACTTATTTGCGGCAAATAGTATTTTGCGGTACGAATTTGACGCGCCAAGTCGAATTGTCGAATTAAATAGCAAAGAAACGGAGAATTTATTAGTGGTTACAAGATTACTTGTAGAAAAAAAACGGGAATTTGCCGTAAAATCGTTAGCCCTTTTGGAAGAAATAAGGGGTTATCTTAACGTTACGGCTTTGGAAGACATAAGAATTATTATACGCTACGACATCGAAGGACTAAAAAAAGAGGATATTGACAAAGCAAAACCGTTGATTTTTTACGAACCGCCGGTAGATATTATTTACGACGAAATTTACCCAGCAAGCGACGAAGATACGTCGTTTGCCATTGAGTATTTGCCCGGACAATACGACCAAAGAGCCGATTCCGCGGCGCAGGCGGTGCAACTTCTTACGCACGGCGAACTTCCCGTTATAAGATGCGCGCAAATTTACATTCTTAAAGGCGAATTGACCACAAAAGAAATAAATTCAATAAAAGAATATTTACTAAATCCTGTGGATTCTCAATTTGCGCACCAAAGAAAACCCGCGACGCTTATTCCCAAAATAGAAGAGCCGGCGGACGTGGAAATTATTGACGGATTTACGCATAAATCGGCGCAGGAAGTTGAAGATTTTCGCATTGAACGCGAACTTGCAATGAGCAAAGACGACCTTTTGTCCGTACAAAAATATTTTAAGGCGACAGAACGCCGCGACCCGACTATTACCGAGATTAAAGTTTTGGATACTTATTGGTCTGACCATTGCAGACACACGACGTTTAAGACAAAATTTACTTCCGTTGCGGTAGGCGGCGGAACGGACGCGAAAAAATACGGCAGCACAATCAGAAACGTCTATCGAAATTACATATCGCTTCGCGAAGAAGTTCACAGCGACGACGTAAATAGTTATCCGCAATCGCTTATCGACGTCGCGACGATAGGATATAAATATTTGCGCGTAAATAATTTAGTTGAAAACGTTGAATATAGCGACGAAGTAAACGCCTGCTCGATAGAAGTGGAAGCGGAATTTGAAGACGGACATAAAGAGCCGTATCTTGTAATGTTCAAAAACGAAACGCACAATCATCCGACGGAAATCGAGCCGTTTGGAGGCGCGGCTACCTGTTTGGGCGGCTGTATTCGCGACCCGCTTTCGGGACGTTCTTACGTTTATCAGGCAATGCGAATTACGGGCGCGGCAGACCCGAGAAAAAGCGTCGAAGACACTATAAAAGGCAAACTTCCCCAAAGAAAAATTACGCTTGAAGCGGCTCGCGGATTTTCGTCATACGGCAATCAAATCGGACTTGCGACGGGACTTGTAAGCGAAATTTATCACGAAAATTACGCGGCGAAACGCCTCGAAATCGGAGCGGTCATCGCGGCGGCTCCAAAGAAAAACGTCGTCAGAGGAAAGCCCGAAGACAAAGATATTATTGTTTTAATCGGCGGAAAAACAGGACGCGACGGATGCGGCGGCGCGACGGGTTCGTCAAAATCGCATACGGAAAAATCCATAGAAACGTCGGGAGCCGAAGTGCAAAAAGGAAACGCGCCGACGGAACGAAAAATTCAGCGACTTTTTAGAAATCCCGAATTTTCGCAAAAAATAAAAACGTGCAACGATTTCGGCGCGGGCGGCGTTGCAGTCGCAATCGGCGAAATGGCTGCGGGAATGGTCATTGACCTCGACGCGGTTCCCAAAAAATACGAAGGACTTGACGGCACGGAATTGGCAATTTCGGAATCGCAGGAAAGAATGGCAATTTGCATAAATCCCGCCGATTTGGACGCGATTATACGCTTGGCAAACGAAGAAAATTTGAGCGCGGTAAAAGTTGCGACTGTGTCGCTTCACGAAACGCCGCGTATGAAAATGTTATGGCGCGGAAAAACGATAGTCAATATGCGCCGCGATTTTTTGAACACAAACGGCGTCGCGCAGGAAGTCGAAGTATCTTCGATTTCGCCGAAAATCGAGACCCGCAGAGACGGCGGATTTTGGACTCCGTTTAATATTGCCACGTCGGCAAAAACGCTGAAAGACCGCTGGCTTATAACTTTGCAAAATCTAAATATTTGCTCGCAAAAAGGACTTGTAGAACATTTTGATTCTACAATCGGAGCGGCGAGTATTTTGCATCCTTTCGGCGGAAAAACTATGTCGACTCCCGCGCAGGTTATGGCGGCGAAACTTCCCACACTCGACGGCGAAGTAAAAACGGCTACGATAATGGCTTTCGGATTTGACGCAGACGTCGCGACTTGGTCGCCTTTTCACGGAGCGACTTTCGCCATTATAGACGCTTTGGCAAAAACTGTCGCCGCCGGCGGAGATTACAAAAAAGTGAAATTTACCTTTCAAGAATATTACGAAAAAATGGACAAAGACCCGCAAAAATGGGGAAAGCCGCTCGCCGCGCTTCTTGGCGCGCTTCTTATTCAATTGGAATTGAAAATTCCCGCAATCGGCGGAAAGGATTCTATGAGCGGAACATTCGGAGAAATGAGTGTTCCCCCGACTTTTGTAGCGTTTGCGGTTTCACCTGTTTTGGCGGATAATATAATATCTCCCGAATTGAAAGCGCCAGACCACGAAATTTATCTGTTGCGTTTGCCCGACAAATCGGGACTTATGCCCGAAAAAGTGGCTTACGATTCGCTTCCCGACCTCGATAAATTGCAAAAATATTATTCAAAAGTATCCGAATTGATTAAAAATAAAGTCGTCGTCGCGGCACATACCGTAGGAAAAGGCGGATTTATTACCGCGCTTTCAAAAATGGCGCTTGGAAATCAGATTGGCGTAGATATAATTGCCGATTTTGACGAATTGGATTGGTTTGCAAGCAATTACGGCGAAATTATTTTGGAATGCAGCGAAAAACCGACGGGAATTAAGGACTTGATTTACGTCGGAAAAACGATTAAAGAAAAGCAAATTATAATGATGGACGAAAAATTTCAAACGGTAAAAATATCGCTCGACGAAATTCAAAACGCATTTCAAAAGCCGCTCGAAGACGTTTTTCATACCAAAGCGAAAGAACCCAAAACGGACGTTTCAAATATTTCAAGCGAAGTAAAACCAAATACGACAAAAGCGAAAACAAAAACCGCTTCGCCTCGCGTTTATATTCCCGTTTTTCCGGGAACAAACTGCGAATACGATACCGAACGTCAGTTTAAAAAAGCCGGCGCAATTACGACGACTCATATAATAAACAATTTGACTCCCGAAAATATTGTAACTTCGGTGCAACAATCGGTAGAATACATTAAAAATTCGCAAATAATTATGTTGCCCGGCGGATTTTCGGCAGGCGACGAGCCGGACGGAAGCGGAAAATTTATCGCAAGTTTCATCAGAAATCCCGCAATTACGGACGCGGTTATGGATTTAATAAAAAATCGCGACGGACTTATTTTGGGAATTTGCAACGGATTTCAGGCGTTAATAAAATTGGGACTTGTGCCTTACGGCGAAATTCGCCCGCTCGAAGACGACTCCCCTACTTTGACTTACAATTATATCGACAGGCACGTTTCGCAAATGGTAAGCACGCGTATTTCGTCTACGATTTCGCCGTGGCTTTTTGGTTTAAAAGTCGGCGATATTCACACGATAGCGGTTTCGCACGGAGAAGGACGATTTGTCGCAAACGAAAATTGTCTTAAAAAACTTATCGAAAACGGACAGATAGCCGCGCAATACGTTAATCCCGAAACGAAAGAAGCGACAAACAAAATTCCGTTTAATCCAAACGGCTCGATTTGGGCAGTTGAAGCAATTACCTCACCCGACGGAAGGGTCTTGGGAAAAATGGGACACAGCGAAAGAGTGGGAAAATTTGTCGGAATAAATATACACGGCGAAAAAGACCAGAAAATTTTTGAAAGCGGAGTAAATTATTTCAAATGAAAAAAGTTCTAATAATATTTATAATTTTGCTTATTTCTCTTCCGACGTTTGCGAAAAGAAGGACGAAAGAAGTGCGTTGTCAGCAGCGAATGGAGACGGGAATCGACGCGTTTAACAGAGGACGATATTCAAACGCGGTAAGTCATCTTTCCGTCGTCAGAAACGAATGCATAGGCGAATTTGACGCGCCCGATTCGATTTATTATTTTCTTGGACTTTCCTATATGAAAGGCAAAAAGCCCGAAGACGCACGAATGGAATTTCGCACTATCGTAGAAGAATATCCGCACTCGGAATTTATTGAAAACGTATATTATCTTATCGCTTTGTGCAGTTATAAAGCCGCTCCGATTATTCAACGCGACAGTCGACTTCTTAGGCGCGCCGAAAGAGAATTTTCCGCGTTTATTTCGGGTTATCCAAACAGCGAATTTACGGACAGCGCAAGAATTTATTTAAATTTGATTAACGACAAACTTTTAGAAAAAGAAATGTTAGCCGCCGAATTTTACGAAATTATTAACAAATACGAATCCGCCGTAATTTATTATCAAGTTATGCTGGAAGATTACGTCGGCAATGAGCGCGTTCCCGAAATTAACTTAAAACTTGCCAAAAATTTGGTCGCGGCAAACAGGTTTTCGGAAGCGCTCGCCGTAATTGAAAGATTGGAAGGCGAAGAGCAATACGCTACCGAAATAGACGTTTTGCGCCGAAGAATAAGCAACGTACAACACAAGCGATAAATAAAATATGCGAAAATATTCCAAAATAGGAATACTTGGCGGAAGTTTTAATCCTATTCACTTGGGACACGCGGCGGTAGCGCAAATGGCGGCGGAAGAATTAAATTTGGATATTGTGCTTTTTGTTCCCGCGAGAGTTAATCCGCTGAAAGGATTTCTAAAAGACGTTACGCCTTTTCAGCGATGCGCAATGACAAAAGACGCGATTTTCGGCAACGATTTATTTGAAATTTGGGAAAAAGAATTGACTATGCCCGCGCCGTCTTATACGATTCATACGGTTGAAAAACTTTTTACGGAATTTTCGGCAGACGAGTGGTATTTTTTAATAGGAAGCGACAATTTGCCGTTTTTTTCAAAGTGGCACAAATGGGCGGAATTGATTCACAAAGTCAAACTTGGCGTATGTTTAAGACCGAATTACGATATGAACGTTCCCGAAATTATTCCAAACGACAGAGTCGCGTTTTTTGACGGTCCGAATTGGGGAATAAGTTCGTCGATGATAAGAAAACGCATAAAAGAAAATAAATCGTGTAGATATTTGCTCAACGAAAACGTGCGCGAATTTATTAAAAAGAACAATTTATATAAATCGGAGAATTGATGTTTGAAGAAGTAGATTTTAAAAAGTTGTCGGCGGATGAAAATTTCAAAGAAGACAGCGTTCGAGAAGTAATTATACTTCCCATACTCAAAGAATTGGGTTGGAACGACGAAAATATTGTTCGCAGTAAATCGCTTGAACATCCGTATCT